>Ga0126338_10000513_pt1 | contig 21139 bp, 11 predicted proteins | sample OrbCmetagenome_2_FD_92529 | JGI IMG/M metagenome (GOLD analysis project Ga0126338, IMG submission 92529) | Coral microbial communities from Petempiche,Puerto Morelos, Mexico - Orbicella C C metagenome | ecosystem: Host-associated > Invertebrates > Cnidaria > Coral | place: Petempiche,Puerto... | reverse complement strand
GATATCAATTTCCTTCAATGCTATTTCAGAAAAAGATCCCTGTAGGCCCAACCCTTGCGGTCATGGTGGTTTTTGCACGGAAATCGGTGGAGGCTTCGCCTGCAACTGCACGCTGGGATTCAAAGGATCCACTTGTCAGGGTAAGACACCTAATATACAGTTCACAGCTACTAGCCATGTCTGCTCAAACCAGGTTTAAAGTGTAAATCTATGGAATTTTTATCAATAGACCGGAATAAATAAATTAACCTCCACTTCCATTGAATTATTGAATTCACTTAATATACAAGCGCCCAAGTCGTATGTATGTATGGTTTATACGCGAGAAATCCAAGTTGAGTTGAAAATGAGATCCCAAGATTTGCCCTGAGGCACGTGGTCTTTTCTTTATTATTTTTTTTCGTTTCCATTTTGTCCCAGAAATCGATCAATGTCGTCCTAATCCGTGCCAACATGGTGGCTATTGTCGAGAAGTTGTAGGAGGGACTGGGTTCGCTTGCCAGTGCATCACTGGGTATAAAGGATCAAGGTGTGAAGGTAAGAAGAAAAAGAAAAACCAAAAGAAGGGGACCCGTCAATTACGGTATCAAGTACAATATGGACTTTTCCGCTTTCCCTGTTTGCTCTTGCTTCTTTTCCAGTAACCTAACACTTTGAAAAATTAACGATTAGTGCAAGACAGGAGAGAACAACTATGCGGATGTGGCTTTCCGACAACCTCTTAGGGGGAGGGGAAGTAAATGTATAACCAACGTGTCCTTGGTTTTAACGATGTTACGTCTTCAACTGGTTTGGTGATTAAATGATAGCATGCACGATTGGATAGCAGCATCAACCTTTGGTTCCACCTTACAAATTTATATCATGTGAATGCAAGTACATTTACTTAGTATTTATATAAAGTTATCACTTTGTTCATAACAGAGAAAGACAGATGTCACCCTAATCCATGCTTACATGATGGGATGTGTATGGAGATCAACGATGAACTGGGTTTCTTATGTAACTGTACGTCGGGATATCGTGGAACTCATTGTCAAGGTCTGTCAAATATTGAATATTTTTTGTATCCATTTTCGATCAAGTATTAAATAAAAACGTGAAAAATACCCCGATTCCTCTTTAAGAATTACGGTGCTTTTTTCCGCGATTCGCAATGTAAATTTGAGTTTAATCCCCTGTTCAGTTTAGTAAAACATTTCCGTATGTACTGTACAATGTGAGAGTCGAAACGAAATGCGGTTCAAACCTATGTAAACTAGATCTAAAACAACATTTCTTAACGACGTAAATAACACGCATATGCATACGAAAAATAATGCACACTAGCACTGCGCATGCAGGACTGTTGCAAAGCAATGTTTGGCTGTTCTCAATAAAACAGTGCTTCACTTTTCAGCTATGCTGAAAGTAACTCGAAAGCAGTTACTCTAGAGTATCAGTTACCTGAGAGTAGCGATAGGAAGATAGGCTAGTGTAGGATATCGTACTAGAGTTTAAATCACATGCTATTGTTTAAATCACTTGTATTTCTCTACATCAAGTGTGCTGAAACTTTGCTCTGTATTTTTTTTTAGCAGTTTTCTAATTGGTTGTCGTTTCAGGAGATCTTTCCACAAAGTAAATTATGAAAATAATGATAAAAGTGACTTATAGTGTCCGTAACATTTTGAAATGTAAGCAATAACCAACAATTATATCTCTTGCTGCATTTAGATGTGGATCCATGTCGCCCTAATCCTTGTCTTAACTCTGGCGCCTGTCTTCACACCGACGAAGGATTTGTCTGCAACTGTTCTAGAGGATACAAAGGGGAACACTGTCAAGGTCTGTATATCCAGCCGTTACTGCTTAAAGCCTATTAGTAGAATTCCAGTAGTATATAAATGCAAATGCTGTAATCTGATTGGCTGAGCCGTTGCACACTGTCAGCCATTTTTGTGCAGTGGCCGAAGGTCGCCTACGAGATGGCGACGTTTTTTCGTTTTGCCAAAGTTTTGAATGAACATTTTGATGCAAATTCCTGAAAAGACTAAAAGAAGCACATTAAAGATTTCTTAACTTTAAAAAACCTTGAAATTATTTAAAAAAAAAAAAAAAAAAAAAAAAAAAAAGGGAGGGAAGGGGGGCTTTGTTAAAGGGGTGGGGGGGGGGGGGGGGGGGGGGGTTATAACCGGAGGGGCTTATAAGCGGCAGTTTAGTCTGATGTGGAGGGAACAGTGAAGGAAGACGAACGGACTTTTTAGGCTAGATAAAAAGTACACCAAAGGAGTGGGGTGAGGCTAAGAGGCAGTAGGAAGGGGAAGGAAAGGAAAACGTGCCCACACAGAATTTCATTATGCATGTTGTTATCCCGCAGCATAACAGTTCAAAGAATAAGAACGAAGGCGATAACATTCTGAAACCAATCATCTTTTATCATTTTTAAATGCGACATGATGACTGGAAAAACCTACCTCGATGTCTTCACGCGGCAAGAAAACGTCATCTGAGTGAAGAATAGGAAAATAGGTCAAACAAACGAAAACGCAGACAAATACCAAAGAGAGACAAAAGATACGTAAGATAACCATTATTGCACAGGCAGCAAAATTTCGACAACAGAATGCTAAACAACTTAATGTACGCCTTGAGAATTTTCCTCCAGGTTTCCACACATTTCTTCTAGTGCAATTTGGAAAAAAAAAAACTGTTCAAATATCAAAGGGTGTTTGATAATGTATGTTAAAAGCAAGCAAAGCCTTGACGAACAGTGCACCAACGATTTTCATCGTTCTCCTCTGTTATATCACGGAAACTAGCCAATGAGATAGCGAGAATTTGCCTGTTAGTGTAATGAGCAATATTTTAATTAATTCTCCATATTTACCGTCTTAACTTGCTGTTTCTCACCTAATGAGACCTTCTTCTTCTTCTTTCCCTGTTTCTTCTGGGGTAACCGGCAGCTGTTGTCACTTTTATCTTGCCCTTCTTCTTTGTGATTACACACCGGAGCAGGAGGATCAGGAGACACAGATTCCTGCCGCTTTTTCTCCGACTTTTCCTCAGTCTTCCTTCGCGAGCTGAAATTATTTTCCTTGCCGTTACACTCCACTTTAGATACCTGGCGTGACACCATGACGTCTTCATGTGCATGATTTTGCTTCTTGCGTGACTTGCAGACCTCGTCTGGGACCTCCGCTTGTTTGTGCTTTTGTTCCTCTGCCTTCCTCCGCTGACCTGATTTGCCGTCTATACGTTCTTTGACGTTGTTTGTATTTGGTATTTCGTGTTTTCGTCTCTCTTCTGACAGCTGTCTGTTTCTTAGTACATCGCTGGTACCATTGTGATGAACCCCATTGACCTTCTCACAACCATTGGAGGAGGAAGAAGCAATTTTGTTTTCAGTTAGAGTTTTAGAGGTCGTAGTCTGTTTAGCCTTCTCAGCGGCCTGAAAAGAAAGCATTAAAAAAGTCCGTCAGACAGTAACGGACAACAGTAACCAGCAAAAATCTTGGTAGTTCAAATGCAAAGTAGGGTAAGAGGTTTTGACACAGGCCTTTCTCGACGGGAAAGAAGTGCTGAAAATACGACAGTGGCGACACAGCACTACGTAAATCCATGTGGCACCTTCCATTGGTTGCTTCACTCTTATTAACAGAAATTCAGCCCGCTTTATGCGCGCGTTAGCAAGAACTAATCAGCGAGACAGACACTATGGATTCCTTATTTCCACGTCATCAAAATGGAATCTCAGACGTCTCTCTCCCTACAGCTGAGGACTGGTATGGGCACGTGACAAGGTACGTCTGTTGGCTATGGCGCATGCGCAGGAATGACTTCATGTCACACTCACCTTCTTTTGTTTTTGTCGCGCTCTTTTCTGTGCCTTTGACTTTGTAGCCAGTCTTTCTTCCTCCATCTTTTGCCCGTTAATGAACGTCAGAAGGTCATCCACTGAGCGGTGATCAACCACAGTTGCATTTGCAGACGACTTTTTCTTCTCCTGTACCGGCTGATGAGGCTGAGAAAGAAAAAAAAACAACAAAAGTTTCACCACACTTGAACGAAGCAATCACTCTTTAACTTGAAAAATTACCAAAGAAAACAACAGGAGCACTTCACAGGAGAATCAGGATTTGGATGAACTAACTAAGTGGTCTCAGAACACATCACCAAAACTGGGATTCATGTTGTGGCTTCTTGTACCTTTGGTAATATTAATGGGTGAGATTACTGGGAGAAATGCTGTGTCGAACTTCCATCCACGTAGCCAAGAGGATCTTACTGTGTATTTGAAGACGTATTTTGTGGTCCTGCCGCCATATAAATAAACCAATTTCTTTCCAAATTAGGCCCACCGCTCTTCTAACAGAGCTAAATCTACAGTATACATGTACATGTCCCGACCGTGGTTTAGACCAAAATTTGAACAAACACCATACGCAGGAGGAGAATTCATGAAGTGGAAATGATGGGATAAATCGAGTTATAGTTAGCCTCCGCTGAAACTATACCAAGGTTATTCTGCAGTGAGGGTATCCTTGTCTGAAACTAAGGCTATTCTTGAAGAAGACAGAGTGTTCATAAAGCTCTAGGATACAAGACATCTGTAGTCACATCTGTTTGTCGAGAAACGCTGAAACTGCAGCGGGTAGAGGCTATCATTTCATACTTACTGAGATTTTCGGATAGAATCGATCGCACGAAAATCTCATACGGAAATTTCTTCATCCAATCACAATCACAAAACGACTGTCCCACTCTTGGGAAAAGCGTTTCATCCAATCAGAAATCAGCTGTCAAAATGAATCGGTCAGTTCGCAACGCGTTCACGTTGTTGTTGGCGCCTCTTCAATCTTCATTCACAGAAGTTTGTAGAGTTTCCTCAAGTTTACTCCAGTTTTCTCGCAAATTAGCTATAAACCACAGACAATGGCGGAAAGTTCGAACAGGTTTATCGCTTTAGGTAAACCCATTAAAAAGTACATCGAGGAACAGCAGAACAAAAAGAGTCGGGCAAAAACCCGACGAGAGTTAGCTTGCTTAGCAAATTCCTCAAACAGAAGGAAGAGGCAAGAAAAGTTTTAAAGAAGACAAATATGCCGTAAGCATTATCGACGACAAAGAATTTTACCAAGCAAGGAAATGTCTGGAAGCTCGAGGCAAACGACTTAAAAAAAGGAAAGCCAAAGGAAACGAATCAAACGCAGCTGAAGCGTTGACTGATAACGAGGTAAACATTCTGTACGAAAAATATCTACAGTAGGTTTTTGAAGAAGCGACAAAGTGCTTGCACTCAGACGGAATAAAACATAACTTGACATTTGTTCTGCCGAATGAAGGGCAACAATCTGGTCGAGGGTGAAGGTCTTAGCAAGGATAAAATAATGGAAAGTGCTTTGTACGGTATTAACGCACCCGTTGTTTTTTTATCAGAAAACTCACTGGTTCGCTACGCTCACTCGTTCGTTTTCTGATACGTCAACAACTCTTGCGTAAATACCGTACGCGCGCACCTTCCATGAGGTAATCTATATTTCTTGAAGAAGACAGAGTGTTTAAACAGTTCTGAGAAAAGTGACATCTGTAGTCACATCTGTTTGTCGGGAAACGCGGAAACTGCAACGGGTAGAGGCTATTCTTGAAGAAGACAGAGTGTTTATAAACTTCTGAGAAAAGTGACATCTGCAGTCACATCTGTTTGTCGAGAAATGCTGAAACTGCAATGGGTAGAGGCTATTCTTGAAGAAGACAGTGTTCATAAAGCTCTTCGATACGTTACATTAAAAGTGAAATCTCACCTGCCGTTTGTTGAGTCGAAGTCTTAACTTGTCGCGCATCTCAGTGTAGTTATGACTGGTTGGTGCCACAGGAGGCTGAAAAATATAACCACAGGCTCATCAATCAAAAAACGTTCCACCAGGAAATGAACAAAATTCATCGACGTTGACATGCCGTGGTTCGTCATACGATCTTTCTTCTGACTAACGATTGCATGATGTCAGAATTAAAAAAAAACGCCTAGAACGAGGAAGTAAAAACAATTGCTTCCTTATAAACAAACATCTATTACTATAGGATAAGAGGTGAAATAGACCCTTTGCAGGATCCGGTCACATGGTACGGAATTAATTACGCTGGGACGCAAGTTACACAGTGGGACTTCCAAAACAAAGGAACTCGTTCCAGTCCAGCCCGACTTTCCTTTGTTTTGGAAGTCCCACTGTGTAAGTTGCGTCCCAGCGTAATTAATTCAGTACCATGTGACCGGATCCTGCAAAGGGCCTATTCACTCTAAAAGAGCGAAAGAGGAAGTAGTTAAAACAGGAAAATACAGCAGACCAAACACTAACTCTTTATGATTCGTGTCAACAATGAAGACAAACTCCTAACCAATAGATTTCCCCTGTTTGACATAAAACAATTTATACTAAATATGCCTGCTACTTACCGCAGCGTGTCCGAAGAATTCACAGTAACAACAGTCACAGTATTTGCCTCGGTCCGTCCGACCGTCCTCCGTTGATGACGAACATTGATTGACAGGTGGCGTGTCACATGAGCTGCCGTCTCCACTGCTTCGCACACTAGAGGGGGACCCGGGGGGTACATCAAGTCCCAAACCATCGATGTCTAAACAAAACAGACACATGGCAGTTAAATAACCTACCATGACAAATACAAGGGAACACATTACTTGCAAAAAAAATTTCGGATGTTTAATTCCGGACACTTTTTATCTCATTTCGGACTTATTTAGGACACTTTGCTGAAAGATAGCTACAGAAAATTTAAGCCAACAAGATACGAATTAGACTGAAACACATCTGTGAAAATGATAGTTTTACTACACCCTGAAGGTTTTACAGATACACCGACGAGAAAATAATACAAATGCTATCAAGGCATTACGTATCTTAAGCAGTGTCTCAGCTAGAGTTCGCTCAATAACGGAAACTAAGAGCTTTGGAGATATTTAAAAGTTTTGTATGGTACTGTAAATATTTCGGACGCTTAAAAATTCAAGACGGTTTTATTTTCGGACACTTTTTTTTTTGTCCGTTATATTTTTGGCAAGTAATATACTCTTTTTTGTGTGAAAATTAAGCAAGGAGGGTAATTTTTAAACAAAATGCCACACCTGAAGACTGGCTTGTTCTCCGTGGAGAACAACTGCTTGCGTCATCATCATCGTCGTCGTCTTCATCATCCTCATCATCGTAATCACTGTTGCTGTCACTCAAACTGTTATCCTCATCATCAATTTCAGTACAACCATCTAAGTTGTTATGGTAACCATTATAATTGACGTGCTTGAGGCTGCTGTCCAGGAAGAAGCTATGGAGATCCGGAGGAGGGCCCTCTAAGGAGCAGTGCAGGGATGTTGGGGGAGGGGGTATGATGTGGTGTGGATGAAGATGATTGCTGTGAATATGGTTGTTGTTAGGAGGGGGAGTGTGAATTGCAGGGGAGGGGTGGGTGGTGAAGTTCTTGTTTTCAGCCTTTAGTCTTGTTTCCTGATCCTTCGCACCATGAAAAGGGCACTTGCTACACTGACAGTCGGCCATCTTACCACTTGGAGGCTGGATGGAAAAGGAATAATTCTTTTAATTTCCTTGTTCTAAAGTATAGTAGTGTGCCTAAAAACGCACATGTACAGTAAAACCTGTATTAAGTGGACACCCTTGGGACACTCACTAGTGTCCGCTGAATACAGGGTGTCCGCTCTAAGTAGGTTCTAATACATTGTGTAATGATCTTTAATTATTAACCCTTTTGTAACTCAGTGTAACACAGTGTAAGATCAAAGACTTTTCATAGCACAATGTCCAGTCAATCAGTGTACCAATCTGAAATAATCTACTTAGCTTTAAAACGACATCACTGAACAACGTTAAAGGAGTCTGGGTTGAGCTTTCAGAAGTAAAAAGCCCTTGAAGTGTCCGCTTATTGCAGGTTTTGTGCAGCAAAATGGCTTAATACTGGTGTCCGCGTCCGCTTAACAGAGGTGTCCACTGAATGAAGGTTTATTTTACAGTAAATGTAGGAAGAAAATTTTGGAAGTCAAGCGTGTATCCACTTAATAGAACGTGTCCGCTTAATACAGGTTTCACATGTACTTGTACAGGTTCCCTTTTACGTTGAAAATTTGCGATTTGACTGCATGGAGAACAGTGGAGGTCCGCACACAGACTCACTTTAGACATAACACCTTTTCTAAAGCCATGTCACTCTCACTGAACAAATCCAGAAAAGAAACACAAAACAAATGGTGCAAATTCAGCAGGCAAACATATCTAGTAAATGTTTGAGCAAGCAACCGCTGACGATAATCCCGCTGGTATACGTTGGATCAATAGTGATCTAATCAGGATAAAGAATATAAAAGCGCAGACTGATACAACAATGTAGGATGATTTAAAAATTTAGTGTACTATATTTCAGTTGGCCAAACCAGCCCTCTTTGGGTACAATGAGAATTTACGTTACTTTCAAGCTATACACCAGTTTACAACATCTTCGTAATGCATTTCTCTGCTTTTGATCGACCAGCTACATCAGTTGTCACTTACACTGCAAGACTTGAACTGTTTTGCCTTACATATCATAATGCTTGCTTGTCTGAAGTTTGCACTTTCTTCTACACACACACATTAATACACACTATGCAAGGGTTTCATTAAGGGCCAGGCACAGGGCAAATTGACCAGCTGTGAGGTTGATTTTGTCTGACTGGTTTAACCATCTAGAGAAAGATTTTCTTATGAAGAAGTTCAGTTCAAAAAGGCTTGAGTGCCTGTGAGAAAACCAGTTACCCTCCTGCTGACAGTGTTAATGATACCCCTGACTATTGTCTCCTACAAGCAGCACCACAGTACATTGTACCTGCTCCGTGGTCTTTCCTCCATCCCTATACCCAGTAGTACTGCTACAAACTGGGCAGTGACAAGCACTTCCCAGGCCATTCATCATCAGAGGAGGCGGCAGCAGCGCGGGTGGTATCCCATGGAGGTCATTACACATTAGCAGGTGAGGATTGAAGTTTGGTACTGGGTTCGTCCACTGAGCCTTACCAGCTGTGTTCTGAGTGGGTGCCGCAGAGGCATGGCTGCAGACTTTTGTGTGCGAAGTCGCTGATTTGAAAGGTGGTAGCATGGGTACTGGTGAGTTCAAGGGTGACGATGGAACATTGCAGTGACCACACTGACACCTATGTCATGAGAAAAAAAAGACAGTAAAAGGTCAAGTATGCATATGAGCCAAGTGGCCCAGTAAAATGTACACATTCAAAACTTTTTCGACAAGTTTTCAAGCTTTTTTATCGCTTTTTGTGCCCAAAATGTCAAATGCATGCATATGCTAGATTTGAACAAAACGGCTTGAATTAAAACTTAACACAAAAGTTGCTTTCAAAGCAATAACGTAGAGAAAAAATGAACATGTTATTTACTGGCCTTAGTCAGTCCGTATTGGGAAAATGTACCCTCAGTCTTGAGTATGGCCTGAGGCCATCATACTCAAGACCTCAGGAACAGTTTTTCCCAATACGGACCTCCTGGCCGGCAAATAAGATGTATATAATTATTTTGGGAAAAAACACTGCATAACACACAACTTTGAATACATAGTGTCAAGGAGAAATCATGACTCACTTCTGAGACGCAGGATTTTTTAACACCTGCAACACAAGAGAAACAAATAATAAGGGTAATATAACTTGACACAACGAGCTTGCCAAAGTTCTAGCTGGTGGAGTAGGTGGGGGGGAGGGGAAGTTTGCTTGCAAAATTGCTTGGATGGGAAATGTTGCACAGGAACATCAGAACCTACTTGTAGATACTGTACTCAATGGGAAATTTAAAACAACGTGACCAGCTTCAATTCAATGGCTTCATACATGGGGTGTAGAAGCAGAGCAGTTGTACTGGAAGAATGAAGGTCATGGGTTTGAATCCCGATGAACCAGGACTTTTTGAGGATTTCCTTGCACAGCTTTAATTGGCAAGTAACTGAAAACATCTACTGCATTTCAAATTTTTTGCCTTTAGTTCAAACAAAGTACAGACCTGTCCTATCTTATTTTTCCACTCCACTCCTGTTGAATCATCCTCCCATTCCACTTTTGCTATTCCACTTTTTTCTCGTAGTTTTGCCTAACAATGAAAAATTACATGACACTACTACACAAGCAACTGGTATAAGTACGTGTAGTATTGTAGCAAACTGTACAAAAAGATGAGCAAACTCAACAAGAAGTGTTTTTGTTTTTTGCACTAACCTGTTTCTCTTTATACAATTTGAAAGCTCGCTCACTTTCTTTCCACGAAAACTCAATCTCCGTGAGATCGTCTGTAAAATTTAGGTACCTTTGCACAGAAATGAAAACAAAGTTATTCTTGTGGAAAGAATTGACAATCAGTATATAAAGGATACTACACGGCGGTGAGAAGATATCAATTTTATGTTTGAGTGGCAGGAACGATTTTTCAAAGATTTCCGACCACCCTTCCAAAGATTTCCGAAGAGTCTCCAAAGCTTATCCAAAGGTCACAAAAATGTTGTAGAACATTTTCCGAAAATTTCCAAAGATTACCGAAGATTGCCGAAGACTTTCGAGGAAGACCCGAAGATGTTTGGATCATACAGCAACGAATTTAAGTACAATCAAACTTGGTATCAGTGAAATCATCGATATCTTCACCAGTGAGGATATGGAAAATATACCACCCGTGTTTACCAGTGGTGTATTTTCCAGTACAACACTCGTGTTTATATAATAAATATGGTATATGATAAGCTTGGTGAAACAAGGCAATGCCATTATCAGCCTCTGTATGTAAACGACAAAGCAGTGAAACTAAAAACTACCTAAATGGCCATTAATTGGCCTAGAAATCTCACACAAAGCAGCGGAACACACACCAGATGCAAAGTAGGGTTATTTTTATTCATACTTCTTCATATTTTTTAGACTTAGAATAGAACCATTTTCCCTAATCATTATGCTTCAATTGTTGCACAACCTGGGTACACTACTACTGCATGTACATGTATTTTTACGATAACTGCAGAAATTCTTGCGCACTCATTGGCTAATTTTTATTGTCAATAGGTGGACAGACACATGAATTTATATTTTATGTGGTGCGTCAACGAGTGAGAGCGGACAACTTGACACTTCGTTATCGTAAAAAACAAATTGTCGGCAGTTTTTAATGTGTCTGTCCTGTTATTGACGATGAACTTTGTCATAACATAACTCATGGATCCACAGCTACTTTGACAATGTTATGACGAAATTCATGATCAATAACAGGACAGACGAATGAAAAACTGACGTCAATTTGTTCAATGGAGCTAATTTTACGAGGTTGGGATACCTGTGGTGTGACACAAGTTACTACGAAAAAATTCTGAGCTCCCACACAAAAATAATATTCCTTGTATGGATATAAATCACATGTTACCTGTGAAGTAAGTTTGGGAATGTGTCTTGGTGGAAGTTCTCTCTTGCAACAGCACCCAATCTACAAAACCAACCCAAAACAAAGCATTGTGGTAAAGCTTGTAGAACAAAGAACATCAAAAACTACCAGGACCAAACATAATCATTTGCATAGTGTACACAACGTACCTCAGCTGCGTAATAAGCCCAGGAAGATTGTTATAAACAGCTGGATCTCGGTATATTTCAGTGTAAAATAAGTGCTTGTGAAGGAGGTCCCAGCTCAAACCAAACTCTCTTAGATGGTCAAAATCCTATGCAATAGACAGAAGAAAATAATGTATATCGATTTAATGTTAGCAATGTCAACAATCACACTGCCTGATATCTTCTGGGTTGTACAAACTGTGTTTAGTAATGCTGGATAATATTTTTCTACATGTATGTCTGAGATTTGTCTCAAAGATATTAAAAACTGACAAAATGCATTTTAAAATGACAACTGAAGAGCTGAACTCACATCTGTAATCATACCAGACCATTAATTGGGCCACTACTAAACCCAAGATCATGTATAAGAGAGAAAAGTGTGCTACAAAAAAAATTGTCTTACCAGTTTGCTGAAAAACGGTCTAAGAATGTCAAACGCCTTTGAAAGTGCTTGATATTCATCCAGTAACATAGTAAAAAATTCCTTGGCATGGTTTGGGGACAGGGGGCACGATGTCAGGTATTTAACAAGGCGTACTTTTACTTCTCGTACATATTCCCTGTAATCAAGAAAGTTTGATATGAGCAAACCTCTGAATTTCCAAGTGAATGATGATTGAGATGAGCTAACTTTTGCATAATACGAAATTAGTCTTTTCATAGAAAAACACTGTTTTAAAGAAGAAAAAATTACAGTAAGCAATGACCAAAGCTCTTTGAAACTGAAAATAATGATTCTGACAATAAAAAATAACACAAAGATTTTTTTTCTCTGGACTTCATGCCCACAGCAGAAAATTTATTTCAAAGCTGTTTACCAACACTGCAAGACAATGTTGACAGATACAAGCGAACCTTTTCGTTTTTCAAGTCACTGTTGCATGATGCACATGTATGCCTCCACAATTGAGATTTACATTTATTTCCCTGGTCAACAAATGAACCAGAATTTTTAACACAAGCTTCCATCTACATTTCTTCTGATCAACAAATCAACCAGACGTTTTAACAACCACTTAATTTGAGTTATTAGAACTAATAGTTCCATTTTTAGTGCAACACTCCCAGTTATGTAACAACTTGTCCTAGAGATGTCAAATGATATACATACACTCACAAAACAGCAGAAATGCGATGGGAAGTTAGCAGATGATTGACGAACCCCTAATTTGCATAATCTGATCCAACGCAACATCCTGTAACTTGCTTAAAGCAATTCACAGGTTAAATATACATGTCCTAAAAACTTCATTAAAAGATTCCCTGCTTTCATTTTAAGAAGACCATTTAACAGTTTTTGTATTCCAGACTTTTGCCTTTTAATTCAAATCTTAAATTATGATCTTATAAATGTTTCGATTTTTAATTGGAATTTTACATACCGGTAATTAGGCTTTTTATCAACTTTTAATTGTTCTTTACAAACTATTATGTGCTAACCTCTTTTAAATAAAGTTTGATTGATTTCAAGATTAGTTGACTCTTTAATAGAAAAGCAGGCATGCATTTGAATGGAATACTATTAAGATGACTTGTATCAATAAAAACCATACCAAGAACAAACAACCACCTCCCCCCTCCCAAACAAACCCTACTCATGTAGGCACATGTACATACCTTGCTTGAATTTCAAGCTTTTCAAACAACTGAGCTGGGTCACTCTTTAGTAACCTAAAAAGCACAATGTGGTTGCAGTCATACAGCAAATGAATCATTATGAACAGAGGTACTCATGCTTTTCACATACTGTGTGGTACACAAGTCTATCATTTGGAGATGGTTGATGACAAATACAGAGTATATACATAATCACACCCAACAGCCAGAAATCTCTCCAAATCAACAGCTGGTTGATACTCACTTTTCTACTTTGCTTTTGAGTCTGTTTTCATCTAGAGAATTCTTCACTGTTTCCTCCTCATCTAAAATGTTACCAAAAGTACAAAATATTCCCCGGTTGAAAAATAATCAATTGCACAAAGAGGGCACAATACAAAACACATTAGCACATACATGTACTGTATAAGTAGACATAATCATAAAAAAATCAATGGTAGTTCATTATACAGGTTTCAGTTTTTCTGTAAAACCATTAAATAAATTAATCAACAAAATTTACTTACAATATTTTCAACTAAACATGAGCATGTGATTATGAGAACTCTAACGTTTGTGCACCCAAGAGAATTTCAAGATCTCTCAAACTCTTTAAAGTGTTTACATTAAGGTGTGTAAACAAATGTGGTTATTTGTATGTATTTCTTTCAAAAATAATTATGGCAAGAAACTTAGGTATTGCGCTATTGTAATGATTGTCACATCCCCGGAACAAAACACTACTTGTGGCTTTCTAATCAAGCTCCACAAAATATGACTATATTGCATTCAACACGTGTAAATATTATAATGTCACCTCTCCAACTGATTTTTTTTTCACATCAAAATAATGTAAAACAAACAAACAAACAAACAAACAAAAAATATAAGGCTGGCAAAAGTTATCAGCAAATAAATAAATAAGTAATTAGATAACAATGAATCATAAAGTGGCAATTTACCCGCTAAAGATGTTCCAGCTTCTCTGTAAATACATCGGACAATGTTCCGAACCTCACCCCAACAACACTGTAGACAAAAAAAAGAGGAAATTTACCATAAATTACCAAACAAAACCCCAAATGACCACTTTTCCTTTATTAGTCACCAAACCTACTATGCCAAGAAAAGTACAAAAGAAAAACTCTAAATGAGAGTAATGTTCAATACAAATCAAAGGCTCTATAAGGCAACTCATGATATTTGAAACAGACAAGTTCATAAAATACATTTGGGCAAATAGTCTTTAATTTGGGAGCAATTGTTCCACTTTAAATGCAAACGATCAGTTAATTACTTTGGCAGCCATTTTGTTCACAACTGATGGGCAAATGTCGCACCTCTCATGAAATACCAGTCCACTCTAACCTCTTTCTGGTGCGGTATTGGTCATTCATACAGAAGGGGAATAGAAAGGTCTACTTGAAAAAAATAATCATCAAACAACTGCAGAACGCATGTGTGGACTTGTTCTTTTTCATTTTTATCTGAATTTTGCAAAGTTTGACCTCTCATCATGCCGGTTACTGTCAGTTCACTAAAGAAGGAAAATGACAGTCTTAAGGATCAAATTGCCACTCTAAAGCAAAATATCAATAGGCTACAAAAGTTGCTCAGACAAACAGATGCCCCAACCGCCAGCAAAGGTGGCCATTCAACTTCGAGTTTGCTTGATCTTGAGACTTCAACCTCACTTGAATTTTATGGCCAGTCTTAAGGCCAACTGAACCAATTTCAGCTGAATGTCAATAACATTACCTTCCGAAATTAATATCTGTGTAAGAGTGCGGTGCAATCTAACTTACCCAAAGCTGCTGCCTCTCCTTCTCCTTAGCCACATCAGTTATTACATCTTGCTTCACAGAACTGTAAAAGAGACATTTAACAATTTTCACAGTCTGCCTATAACCACAAAATCAGCATGTTTGGTACAACGTGCATGTACAGTGTTCCTCGTGCATTTTCCATAGTACATTCTGAAAACTACCTCTCCCTGTTTGCCATGACCCATGTACAAGTAGGATTTGAAGTATTTCAAGGAAGACATTAATACAGGACAACAAGCATCCTAATAAAACCTTAAACTACATGTAGAAGCCTTAACCAGAAAATACATGTACTAACTTCTTACTAACCAAGTGCAAGGGCCATACTTGGGAATATTGGCCCAAGGTTGTGGCAGTACTGTCAAGTGCAGCGAAATCCTTACAAGAAAAACTGAGGGCCAATATTTCCCCAATATAGCTAAAGCAAGCTAGGTTAGTAAGTAGTTTACTATATAGCACTAGGCAATGCTAGTTTGGAATTTGATGGCTTTTGAAAACAAAAAACAAAAACTGATTAATGAAAATTTCAATGGAAAAGGTCTGTATGGCAGAATCCTGACCAAGAAAGAACCAATCAGAATGCTTGGATTAACCTCAAGACTACACTGCCATACAATTAAGCCTAATACCACTTGTGGCACCAAAACAACACGATGTATAATTTCCCTTTTTCCAGTGAAGTCTTGCCTGTTATTGATTGCCATTCTAGCCTACAGTCCTTAAACATTTTGCCACAGTAAAGAATGATTTGCCCTAAAACAGACTGCTACATATCCTTTAATTCAGCAATTTGGCTTGGTTTACAACTTTTTAATTGCCAGTTCAAGGACCTTCGGCTGTGCTTCCTTAGCACATGTTCCTTGCAGCTGTATTTTAGTTTAGAAAACAGTCCTAAGAAAATATGCATGCTGATTGGTTAAAAATTGTGTTTCTATAACTTGATGGAAACACAAAACTAGCATGAGCTGTTGACGTGATGATGGCGTGAGCAAAGAGAATTTACATTTTGATAATAAAAGTTAACAAGTTGTTTTCCTTTTTTTCGTCACGGTGTTGTCTAAAAGAAATAGAAAACGTGTCCTCCATGTTTCTAACGAGTTATAGAAACACTTGTGAAAGTTTACAAGAACTTCAAAAAGCTGTGGAAACACTCATCTGTGACTCGTGTTCCCACAGCATTTCTCCTTCTCCCAAACTTCCACTCGTGTTTCTATAACTCAATAGAAACACAGTACATGTTTTCTGTTTCTAAGTGTTATTCCTTTGTACATGTACATTCCTTAACTTTGTCAGCATTTACACAAATTCCCCTGGCTGGTGTTTGTATCCTACAAAGTATTTTTGTTAAAACATTCAAGTACTTTCGAGGGCATAAACATCTGTACATTGCCTGAAAAATACGTTATTATGCACCAAGACAAATTAAAATTTCCAATCTGTCTTAATTTTCAACAGAAATGCCAGTCACAATGTATTTTTACTCTTTGAGAGATGGAATTAAGAATCAACAACAAGTGCAAAACTGAGTTGAGAAAAATCAAATGTTAACTTCAATAACTTTTTTCTAAGATGGCAATGAATCCTGCAATCCTGCAATCCTGCATGATGTGTTTGTGGAAAAGGTCAACAATTATAAAAGTGACTTGAGAAAGAGGGGAAAAAAGTTATTTAACCCCTTAGGGTGGTTCCATATTGTGAGTAAATGTGACCTCAGCCTCGAAAATGCCGCCCTTGGCCGCATTTTCCAGACCTTGGTCACAGTTTATATATACCGATATACATGTATGTATGTGACCTTAAGTCAATGAAATTCCATGAACCCCAAGAGAAGGCCATCTGTACCACTAAGTTATGTGCAGCTATTAAAAATTTGCACAATATTCCTACCCTCTGTCATAGTTCTGGCAACTGCACTTTGCTAGTTGTTCACAAGGTTTGGTTGTGATTGAAAGAGTGAGATTCAAGGTTGGTGCTTGCTTCCAGTCCTGATCCTGTAAAGATACCAAGAAACAACCATAACATACAGTTGGCAAAGAAATGACAAAGCATTCCCAGCTACAGTGTACATGTAAGTGTTAAGAAGTCTTCAACACATCACTTATAATGTTAAGCTTCTTGGAGTGCACATCTTGATGTGGCAACCGAAAAAGATAATTTTGTGAATCATGTGTTTTGAAATCTTTTCTGTAAAACACTCTTCAATTTGTGCCCAATAAGACTCACTTATACAGTCACCTTAATGTTTTTAACAATATGATCTCATTAAAAATGCAAATTAGCCAGGGATCGACACTGACTTTTCAACTTGCTAGCCTAGTGGCTAGTGACAACTTAGATGTTACCAGCCAATTTTTTTTTTTACTAACCAAGTGTTGATGTTGGTTAGGTCCAATAACAACAAATTAATTACAAGCAAGACTTAAAAGCTCAACCCAAGCAACTCACTTTAATACATGATGTTTCGTCACATCAAATCTCTTAGGCTGACAGATCACAAAGAAAGAAAAATCCAGCGATTTTCCCGAAAAGACTTTCAGGACTCTGTTTTTCTTTAAGACTTCCTTGGAAAAATATTGAGACCCCAAGACTTTATTGTAACGACTGTCAAGACTTCTTCACAGACTGGCACTGTAGAAATGTTTCAAAAGCAAAAGCTGAACAATAGTGCAAACTGCTGTTGGTGAAATTTGACTGCTAAAAGCCACTGATTTAAATGTCGAAGGAGTAGATCTTTCTCATCTAGTTATCTCTGTAGTGGTAAGTTTTGTCAGTATGCATACAACAACAAATCTCCCATGCATGTGTCGTTACGCTAAATGAAATGTTAACCCTTTACAGTTCCACACGATTTTGCGCATGATTTTACCAGGAAGTTCGTGTTTTGTTCTACTAATTTATTTTGTAACAAAAAGAACATTGATGTGTGCTTTAGAAAAGGCTGTATTGTTTGTCAAATGTTTCTTTGAACATAATAACGTGTTCAGTTACCCGTTTAGGTACAATGTACCGCACAGCAAAATGAAGACAAACTTAAATTTGCATACTTGTTGGACAGCACATGGCCAGAACACGGTATGTCCACAATAAAATTCTGACTTTGTTTCCGAGAAAAGTGTTTGTGTTTGTCTTCCCTGAGGAAGACATAAGCTAGTTCGGCCAATTTCATTTTGTTTACTAGTCAAAGTGGCTGGTGGAAATTGAAACCCTACAAGCCAAAACTAAATTTCTACTAGTCTGTAGCTAGTTGGCTACCGTTAGTGTCGAGCCCTGTTAGCCATGTGGTCTACTGGGATTGCAACCACTGAAACAAATTTTTATTATAATTTAACTATGAATAATTCAGTTTGGTGTATAGGTATGTATGGTCTATCTGACTAATAATGTAAATGTACATTTTAATGTAACTTCACTTCGTTTCTTCGAGATTGATTGCAGACTATAAAGCCATGTACACTGTAATCGTGCAGGTACATGTACATCCATGAGCACACCATGCATGGATGTTGACAATATTTCTAATAATAATGAAAACAGGGGTACTCTGACATGCATGGGTTCAATCTGTGCTCAATCAAAAGTGAAGTATTTGCAGAGTACTAACTAAGTCATCTGCTGAGAAAGTATCAGTGTATCTGCAGTAAACTTACTGGTATTGAAGGCTCCATTGCTGCCCTACGTTCTTCCTCTTCAATGTTCCTTCTACAGTCTGGACAAACCCACAGCGGAGTCTGCCAAGGATAAAAGTTATAAATATCAGATTAGTCGATTTCCTGCAAAAAAGATAAACAATGAACTCTTTATTTCAAAAGCAGAAGTTTGATAAAAAGTGAAAACAAATTGGCCAGTGTTAGTGAGTATACATGTATCATCATACAGTAAGTCTTTCTCAAATTCATTAGTAATTCATCAATTAATAATTCATTGTTTAAACAAAGGAAATCGTGACCGTGACAGTGTTTGGATATCTGATCTTAATTAGCATAGACTTTTGTGATTTTATTGCTCCGTTTTCTCCTTAGTTTTAGTTTTGATTGAGAAGATATATCAACCACTCAAGACAGTGTTTGAGCACATTTCCAAACACATTGAACTTCGTGAAAAATACTCCGCTGCGTGTTGTATTTTCAATCCTCATCTCGTTGTTTGGAAATCTGGTCAAACACCGTCTTTCGTGTTTGATATATTTCATCATTGCTAAGAGGAATGCTCCAGCTGATGTGACGGTATTTAGGATACTGATTCTGTAGCACTAACCAGAAGATACCTTACCTGTGACACAGAAGATCCATTAGAATTGGATCCTTGAGTTGTGGATTTAAGCAGTTCTCCTGAAATTAAATCACCAAAGAAGAGTTTTGTGATCTGCCACTGACAGTAAATGAAAAAACATCAAAAAAGTGTGGATTGTATCTGACATGAAAAGTCCATAGATTAAGGAGAGGACAACAGTCTTGGTTCAAGTTGATAGTTTTGATTCTTATATGCAAGCACCACATGAGCCTACATTTACATGTACATGTACTGTACATGTAGTAAAATGGTTATGTTTACCTGTACCTTAGCACAAGTAATATATAAGTGTGAAACAATAGACCAAGGAGAGGCAGCATTCTAACCTTTCTTGCTTCTCTCATAGCGTTCTTTCTCACAAAGAAGACATCGTTCACTATCTATATATGGAGTTCCAGCTTTAGGTGCAAGTTCAGCTTTGAGCTGTTGGTAGAGAATGTAAAACCATCTTGAAGTAAACTGTAAAATATAGCATTATTATGCAAATTTTATTACGCAAATTTTGAAATTCTAGACTCTTGCAGATGCATTTCCTGCATTTTGAGGCCATCTTTATGTTGCTTTGTTGTTCCTAGAAGTCAATCAATTAGAAAGACAAGATAACATGAGGTATTTTAATTCTTTGTAATGAAATCGATTCATGAACGATACATCATATTTCACCATGAAAAGAAGCATAACATTAAGTTTAAACACCGAAACGCGTCCCTTTGAATATACTCGGCTAACCTTGCAAAGAATCAATATTCTTCGAGCTCTTTTGTTTTGATGGTGGAGCGAAATATGCCAATATTGATTGCCTTTAGGCAGCCATTATTACTCATGCTTAGTCCTAGTTTTCTCTCAATTTCAGCCGAAGTGCCTGGCACATTTTTTCACTTCATATTGAAGCGATTGTTCTCACGTGTTCTTCACCTTTCTTGGTCCAAAAGGCTGGGTTAACACTAGAAAGTTTTCTTTTTCTTTACCTATAACATAAGACTTATTTTGCCAAATTTTGTGATGAGAATCGTTAGCTGCAAGGAAATTATCTGGTCTTAGTTATTTGTGTACCACTACCCGGGACGGTTACAAGCGGGTAGTCCGCTCATTGCAAGCGGGTAGATCTACCCGCTACCCGGCTATTATTGAAACCCCTGGCAAAGAGCCTCTTGGCTTGCTCTCAGACAAAAATGTGGAGAGCTGGAATACAATTGTTTAAAGAAGCTGACGTGGCCTACACTCGAAACATGTAGACTGTTTCTTTCTTTAGTTGAGTACTATAAGATCATTTTTAGCATAAACAAACTAAACTCTGACAATCTCTTTGAATGAAACTACAGTACATGTAAATGAAAGTTTTCAGTGACTTTTGCTTCAGCTTTTGAATTTCAGTGCAATACGATATACATGAAACAAAGTAGTACATGGCCAATGTAATCAGAGCATGTTTCTTCCAAGGTTATATATAAGCCAGGGGCCTACATGTTAATGCCTATATATTCACATGACTTTTTACTGGGTTAACTTTTGGAAGGGTTAATTGATAATTTCTCTACAGAGAAGTGTGAAGTGAAAACAAAAAAAATCATGCTACAATATACATGTACAAGTAGTGGACATGAGACACAAAGCAAGGGCTTCAGTTCGTTGATGTACTAATGTCACATGAGCAACATAAGTATGGATGTAAACAAAATAGAGTAAAAGAAGCTGCACAATGGGGGGGGGGGGGGGGGGGGGGGATAAAAACAAAAAAATAAAAATGTTTTAAACCCTTTAAAAACTAACTCTTTTCCGCCGGGGGTTT
>Ga0126338_10000512_pt1 | contig 21157 bp, 8 predicted proteins | sample OrbCmetagenome_2_FD_92529 | JGI IMG/M metagenome (GOLD analysis project Ga0126338, IMG submission 92529) | Coral microbial communities from Petempiche,Puerto Morelos, Mexico - Orbicella C C metagenome | ecosystem: Host-associated > Invertebrates > Cnidaria > Coral | place: Petempiche,Puerto... | reverse complement strand
GAAATAAGCCTCTTAAAAGACTAATCAGGAAGAAAGGCGAAAAATCAGGGAGGAGGGAGAAACGGCCGAAAAAATTAGGGAGGAGGGAGAAAAATAGGGAAAAAAATAGGGAGGAAAGAAATTAAACTGTCCGTTCCTCTCCCCTCTAAAAAGAAGAGGATTCTTGTCTGAAAATTCGAATGAATATCCTAAAGAAGGTCAATCTAGGCGTGACTCAAGCTTAATTTGATCCCTTCAAGAAACCATTTTGAAAGGGACAAACAAGTTTGGACTGCGGTTTTTTGTAAAGAAATATTTGTACGTCTGTTATCCTAAAAGATACCTTGACCACTAAAATTTGTGGCATTTCGTCCCGAACACCTTGACTGAGATTTACTCCCCTGAACGAGACAACAAGCATGCCCATCACCTCAGGGTTGAATGTTTCTGTCTGCATTTGAAAAACTATTGACTGGCTGCGTGAATGTTTCTAATTTTACGTTAATCACGTGAAAGTCTTTCAAGGTCAGGCGCCATTGTTCTGAGAAAAAGGGGAAAACCCCACATTCTTGACGCGAGTCAATTTACACACGCCCACATTCAGGTAAGTTGTACATATAAACTGCTCTGTTCGAAAGCGAGTCGTTTTGTATTTTTTAAGCAAAGTTATGATTCAAGTGTCATCCGGTTGGTCACCGTGCTAAATAGAAGATCAGGTAAGATATATTGTTTCGTGGCGGGACGTTTTTGCTGGCTGTTGTTGGCGAACAATTCATCACTCCTATCATTCATGTATTTATTTACAATACTGTTAAATTTTTCACGGCTTCGATTACATAAACTGGCTCGCTCTGATCTTTACATCAGTTTACAGCTTGTACGATAATCTGAAGTTTGAACGGGAAAAAAAGCCATGCATTGAATATCATCGACTTTTGAGCGATCTTGCAGCGATGGCTGATTTATTCGATTTTTATTCGGGAAACCATGAGTAAACAATTGAGGGTCGTACAGGGGTATTCTCGTGATGCGTGATTAGCTGATTTTATTTTCCGTGAAACATGAATTTAGGTAGGATGGCGCAATTTGGTCTAAAAATAGAAAAATTGTCCCATAAAATAGGTGCGCGCGGATTCCAAGACTTACGGTCCCCGTCCCCGATTATGCCTCCTCATTTAGGAAATTATTCTTAGTCATTTGTGACCTGAAGGTTTTGCGTGACTCGTGAAGAACTTGAATTATTAACCGATATTCGTGATTTTACCACTCTATTCTTCGTGATTTTGAGACGCGAGTCCTCCGAGTGGTTAGAGTCGTCTATCGAGCTAGAGTGTCTTAGGTATGCGATTTGCAATATGCAACCTTGACTTAGCCTTTCGCGATTTTGCTTTCTTCAAACGCTCTTTCTAGTGTAAGGACAGGTTATTGAAAAGAGTAGTTACTTGCTTATTTTCGTTATTCGGGAAAACGAAATTTTTAAGCGATAATGTATTGTGTGACGTCATCGCTTTATGCTGCGTGCTTGCCTTCCTTTGGATAGTGATTTGGCGTAGTTTCGTCGCGTATATGTCCGTCGCGCTTATGTCGCGCACGATTCACCTCTTCTGTGGAAGGGAAATACACTCCGGGAGGTAGTAAATAAGCACTGTGTGAGCATTGTACGAGCACTGAGATATCTGAACTAAACTTATGTGTGTGGGACACGCGATAGGTCAAGGGTCTACATTAAATTTACGTATTGGTGAGCGTTGTTTAGGGCTGAACTAAACGTATCTGTGGGCTGAAATAGTGGTGAAATTAAACTAGAATTGAAGAAGAGCATTGAAGAGGTTCGCTGTGAAAGCAGTTGAGATAGCAGAAAGCAATGGAGAATAGTGTTACGAAAAGGTGAGCTAGCTGAAGGTTTTGTCTTTATCAGAACTGGTGAATGTAGCTTATGGTTTCTTTAATGCAATACAGAGCGGCGGTTGGGTTACACACATTTACATGAAAGCCAAAGAATACTCAAGTCGTGTAAGAGGGAAGTTTTGGTTTATGCCATTGTTTACATTTTACCTGGAGGCAATGCAATGTGTCTTTCAACTTTAAGGGCCTCTTCATATGAGCCCGGTCAACCAGGCTGGCTCGGTTTCCAAGATCTCGCCTCGCTTCTCCTTCCTTCGTAAAAATTTCGATGTGTTCATGTGAGAAGCCAGGCTGCCATATGAACAACCATATGAACACTCCAGTCCGGGTAACTGGGACGCAACTTTTTCGACGAAATAGCTTCGCTTTCGCAACATAGCGGCCAAAATGGCATAATTTTTGCCTTGTATGTATTTCCACTTTAGGAGTAGGCGAATTAGCTTTATTAGTAAAGTTACAAGAGTCCACAAAGCTGCGACAGCCGTGAACGATACAAGTTTTTGTGGCACTATTTTGGTTGTGTTTCTTGGATTTTATCCCGGTAGACCGGGCTGAAATTTCCCATATGAACAGACAACAAAATTCGTCCCGGTAACCGAACCAGCCCGGTTACCGGGCTTATATGAAGAGGCCCTAAAAGTAATTCGCTGAAGAACTAATCCTTTTGCCGTAATGAAAACAGCCTATAACTGTCACGCATGATAAGAGTACAAATTAGGTTTGGTTTGTGAAAAACAACTAGAAGAGTCTAGAAGACGCGATTTAACCACAGGATTTTCAGCTGAAAAACATTCACAATGGAAAACAGGTTATTTTTGTAATAAAACAGAAGGTTTACAGTAGTAATAATGAATTCAAGTTACAATTCATTTGCAGGTTTCAGTTTTTTGTAAAGTTTTACAAATGTGGTGTTTTAAATTTTCTCTCAACGGAAGAGTGGTTGTGATTAAACAATAGATAATGGTTTAGTCAGTGGTAAATCAATAGGAAGGTTCATTAAAAACAGGTGTAAGGTTAAAACAACAAATTAATTTCCGGTGAGGTAATTAGCGTTGCCAAATGTCTGTTATTTCAAGATAAGGTGTTCATTTCAGAGAGAAACAATGAAAATACTGTTTGTTGTTTTCAAGTTTACGTATGTTGTTGATATACTTTAAACAACACGTCTCACTTTATCCGGAGAGATGTAAGTTTATTCATTTCTTTGCAGCTTCTAGGATCAGCAGAAAGAGTTTATTCGCGATCTTTGCTTTCGGGGAACTAGGAACGTATCCTTTGCGGCTGTCTTTTGCAGTTTGTAGGATCCGCGTAGTGTCTTTAATTTCAGCGTTTAAAAGAAGATTTTTATTGCGGATTGTGCTTTAAGCAATATCAGATAAATTTGCGCTCACCGGCAAACTGATAATTCGAACACATCGTCTATACATACAACTTTAGATCTACTAGCAAGTTGCACACGCGATAGGTCAAGGGTCAACATAAAATTTACGTATTGGTGAGCGCTGTTTAACCCGGACTTTTGCTGTCTTGAGATGAATTCAATTGAATGAGCACTGTCAGAGCAGTGTATGAGTACTGAAATATCTGAACTAAACTTATCTGTGAACTGAAATAAACTGTATTGGTGAAATTCTGGATCCGCCACTGGATTTCTCTTGGGGACATCTATCACAATATTCTTTTACATTGTTTTATTTCATAAGTCTCACTGCCGGTCATTTCGAAAAGTAAACAAAAGGGAGAAAGGTGAATTGCACTATTCAGTTCAAAGAGGAACAATTGAACAAAGGGAACAAGTAAGCTTGCGATGCGAGCGATCACTTGGACTCTCAAAACCCTACTTTGCAAAGCTACTTCCCACACAGGTTGTACCTCACTAATTTACTTAAGTTTAACCATCGGCCTGTATGTTTGTGATCCAATTTTCTTGGAACAATTTTAGAAATAGCACGTACACGTCATCGCTTCTGCATGCATTGCGTGCCGTTTATTATATCCGTGAACCGTGATCCTCTATTTTTTCCGTTCGTGAACCGTGCTAAAGACCCCCCTGTACGACCCTCACAATTGCCGCAGAGGATACAAGGAATTTGGCGACCTCACAGCCAGGCAAGGAAATTTCGGCTCGAACCAATTTGCTCCAAGCTTTGAAGTTATTGAAGCTGCTGCCTCAGTGACTGCGGAAGGAAAGTCTTCGAGTTAAATCGTTCGATAACTTCCCGAAACTTTGGTAAAAGATAATTACAGCATTCATGACTGCCAGGTTTGCTAAAAAAGGGAAAAGAGAAGCCCTGGAACTGGTAACTCGTGGGTAACTGAAGACGCAGGCTCGAGCAGGCAGACCACAAACTCAAGGCATGTTACGAAATAAAACCGAATCAGGGTCAAACTCCAACAGGACACACAACAGACAAAATATGACGGTATAAAGAGTTTCCAGAAGTGCCAGACGAGGTCAAAGTAAACTAAGATTTGCGTAATTTCATATCCTAAAAATGTTGTTATTTGTCGTGGAAAGTCAGCACCCTTTGGCCGTTAAGCATATTAGTTCATATTTTGTTGTTTATATGGTTACAAAAGCACACACAAAAAGACAAAAATAAAACAAGAAAACGCCATCATTTTACGCTAACAGTCAACCTCATTGACACCTTCTTTTAACATTCGTTTCACGGCGGAAATTTTTTTAAAAAACCGCAAAAATCACACAAATTAGCGGGTAATGCCTGCTTGCGTTATGCCTCTTTCAGTTATGCCTTCTTGCGTTATGCCTCTTTGCGTTATCCCTCTCTGTTTTATGCTTCTTTGCGATATGCCTCTTTGAGTTGTGCCTACTTGCTTTATGCCTGTTTGCGTTATGCCTTTTTGCGTTATGCCTCTTTGAGTTATGTTTATTTGCGTTATGCCTCTTTAAGTAATGCCTCCTTGCGTTATTCCTCCTTGCGTTATGCCTCTTTGACGTATGCTTAGCGTTATGCCCTTTTGAGTTATATCTATTTGCGTTATGCCTCTTTGCGTTGTGCCTCTCTGTTTTATGCCTCTTTGCGGTATGCCTCTTTGAGTTATGCTTACTTACGTTATGCCTTTTTGAGTTATATCCATTTGCGTTATGCCTCTTTGCGTTATGCCTCTCTGTTTTATGCCTCTTTGCGTTATGCCTCTTTGAGTTATGCCTCTCTGTTTTATGCCTCTTTAATTTGCGTTATGCCTCTCTGTTTTATGCCTCTTTGCGTTATGCCTCTTTGCGTTATGCCTCTTTGCGTTATGCCTCTTTGCGTTATGCCTCTTTGCGTTATGCCTCTCAGTTTTATTCCTCCGCGTTATGCTTCCTTGAGTTATGCCTCTTTTAGTTAGAGGTGTTTGCGTTATGCCTCCTTGCGTTATGCCTCTTTGAGTAATATCTATTTGCGTGATGAATTTTTGAGTTATGTCTTATTGCGATATACCTCTTTTCGTTATGCCTGTCTGTTTTATGCCTCTTGGAGTTATGCCTCCTTACGTTATGCCTTTTTGAGTTCCGTCTAGTGCGTTATGCCTCTGCGTTTTTCCTCTGTGTTTTATGCCTCTTAGCGTTATGCCCCTTTGAGTTATGTCTATTTGCGTTATACCTCTTTGCGTTATGCCTCTCAGTTTTATTCCTGTGCGTTATGCTTCCTTGGGTTATGCCTGTTTGAGTTAGATCTGTTTTTGTTATGCCTCTCTGGGTAATGTCTATTTGCGTGATACCTTTTTGAGTTATGCCTACTTGTTTTATGCCTTTTTGAGTTATGGCTATTTGCGTTATGCCTCTCAGTCTTATGGCTCTTTGCGTTAAGCCTCTTTGCGATGAGCATTCTTGCGATATGCCTCTTTTAGTTATGCGTCTTTGTGTTTGCCTATTTGCGTTATGCCTATGTGAAGAATCAGCTTGTTGCCGTTCAGTTATGGATTGTTATTGAGTAGGTTTGAAGGTTGAATTTTGTTACATACCTTGACCGGCCAGAATTCTACCCTGCAAGACAGGGTAGAAGAATGTACAAGGAAAAATACAAGAAACGGGAAAATCGTGCGTTTTGTTCCTGTTGATGAGCCAGAAATCAATGTTCTGTTTGAAGCCAAGCAACCCCTTCAACAGGAAGAATCAATTCCTCTTATGCGAGCCAAGCAACTCCTTCGTCAGGCAGAATTTATTTCTTCCAGGAAACTTGCAACTCCTTTCGGAGGGAAAGCTATTTGACGTTTCACACTCGGGAAGTATTGCTTCCTTTCGGTGAAACTGTTAAAAATCATCGTTATTTGACTGTATTCAAGTCAAGTTTTCTTTACGACTAGAAGGTATTCGAAGGAATCGTCTTTACTCCAATTAAAAGTTATCAAATTTACAGTTAAAATGTTGTTGGTATTTCAGAGGTGAAAACAACTTCAAGCCACACCCACAAAACAGAATTGTAGTACCTCATAGGGGTTCTTTTTAAAAATTTCCGACGAGCAGCCCCGTCCTAGCGTTTTCAGATGGAAGTCTTTCTGTCGGAAGTAGAAACTTTTTCTGAGACATAGGCTTGACAAACAGAAATGAATTGGGCGCAAAAACGAAAATTTGAAATCTTAAAATTTCATTTTGTTTCGACAGGGTTTTTTTCAGCAATGGCGGAAAGTCAAGTCACTTCACCGTCTTCTGATGCTAACCCAGATTTTGATGATGACACTTTAAAAGGTATTGAAATAGATATTAATTTTATAACATAACTTAATAACATCGAAATTGTTTAGCTGGAATGATCTATGGACACGACCACATAAACGGCTCATAAAATGTTGTAGAGCGTGAGACGGAATGCATCGCCCACAAATAAATCATGAAGTAGAAGTGTTCACTTTTATATCTTATAGAAGTAAAGTGAAGAAGGTTCCGGGTTTGAAAGACAAAGATGAAGTTTTTGCCATATGTGTAAAGTTCCCCTACAAAGTTACAAAATTCAGTTATAAATTTGTATGTATCGGAAGCTAAAACACCATTAGCCACAGCAGTTGCTCTTTTAGAAATAATTATGAACTTGGACAGATGCGCACAATCAAGCAATGCAATTTTCTGGTTCTGGATCCTGTTCCGAATGAAGTATCCTGGCGTTGATCGCTGACCGAAGATGAACGGCTGGGCTATGGGGACGAGACTTGTTTTAAGAAAATACATCTTAGCGGTACTTGCAAGGAATAAACATTTCAAGCTTCTAGCCATGGCATACTTTACAGTAAGGAATACGAATTAGCAAATTGTGTGTCAGTATTAGGCATCCTTGGAAAATTTCAGCCATTTATTAAATCACCGTTTCGTTTTTCAGCGATAGCCACAGTCTACTTAGAAGAGGGTAACAAAGAATACAGAAGAAAAGAAGCTAGTAACGCCCTGTCGTTCTACACGCAAGGAATCCAAGTGAAATGCAAAGATGACGTACTGAATGCCAAACTGTACAGTAACAGAGCTACTGCTCATTTCTATGTGGGTAAGATCTTATTTTGTATTTTATCCGATTAATTTCGTGTCAAACGCGGGCAGTTGGCTATAATTTTGCTACGTAACTGAATTTACTATAGCGTCACCTTTATGCTTTCTATGGTACGAGGTAACATAATAATTTTATTTTTATTTGCTAGGAAATTACCAGGAAACACTGAATGATGCAACAGCCGCTGTCACTTTGGAACCAGCTTTCATTAAAGCCATAGAAAGAGGTAAGTTCTTGACGAACATTTTTGTTGACTTGTGTATGACAAGTCTAAACGAATTAGCAAAAAACCGCTAATCGTAAGTTTGCAGGCCTTTCAATAAAGTGTCATCTAAAGAAACAGGACTTTTTGTATTGTGATTTTGTCCGCCGTTCCTCATTATTTTTTTCTTATAGCAATATAATTGAATCTATTTTAATTTTTTAGGAGCTAGTGCTTGTATAAAGCTAAAGCGTTACGAAGAAGCCACGACCTGGTGTGATAAGGGATTGGCAGTATCCTTTGTAAAATGTTACATTCTTTTACATTCTTAAAAGACACAGGTTCTACCTTTAAGGATTTTCCAGAAAATAGTGGCCCACGGTAAGACTGGAACAAAACTGTGCTAAAATCCCTTTAAACTAGCAAGAAACTAGGTAAATAACAAGTCATTTATAAATAATTATTGGATGAGGCCGAAGGCTGAGGCTGATAACCCTTACCGAGACCTTGATTATTTTGGATACCACAAAAGCCGAATCTAATAATTGTTTTATTATACATTGAAGGGAAAAAGAATGGAAGTCATGTTTTTGCTTCTTCGCTGACAGCAAGCAACAAAAAGCGCGCCAACTTGAGATGATTACCCTTAGAAATCGTATGCACGGTGGTCATACATGACATGATTACCCGTGACCTTGAGTGTCCTTGAAACGATTATTGTATAATCTGCAGCTAGATGACGTCATAGGCGCTAATTTCAAAAATTCATTGTACGCTTTCGGCCGATCAGAAAAGAGATTGTTCAGATTGTTCAGGAAAGAGTTCAATGTATAATAATGGTATTTGTCGTTACGATCAGTATCCATGACCTTTTCATAACATTGTGTCTTGTGACTTGACAACAAGAAGATTGACAAGAACAACAAGACATTAGTTGATTTACGGGCCAAGTGTGTCAGTGAACCTGATACATCACAAGAAACAAAGAGACAGAACATGAAGAGCATACCTATCACTCACACTGCAATAGCTCAGGTAAATATTATTACAATAAAAATAGGATTGGCACAAGAAAATGTTCTCGAGGCTTAAACGGTAAAGCTGAGCGTTGTATTTTTCTGAGGCTCTTCGCATAGCACCCCACAGAAATGTTTTTCGCCCCAAGCAAAAACACTAATCGACGCATGTTGAATAAGATTTTTGAACACAAAGCTGCAACAGATAAGAAAAGTGCCCTGAATTAAAAAATGGCTGTCGCAGAGAAGCAGATCATGTGGATTCCAATATGGTATTTATAAAACTGAGTAAGCTTTACCAATCGATCACAATTTAAAGTTTGATGATTACAATGGGTCCGCTGTGATTCTGTGCCGTGCAAATCAACGCAAACGTGGCCTGTTTCATCGGGATGCAAGATGACGTCCTTTTTTTGACATGACTAGGACAATTATTTATTTCATATGTTCACGAACGCGACTTTGAATCGCCTCGGCTTTGGGATATTGTTAACCGTGGGAACAGCTATAGATAGTTCAGTCTTTATGAGCGACAGATAGCTCAGTCTCTAACCTGTCGTGCATTGTTTCGAACGGTGGAAAAGTACTCTGAAGGCACGATCCATAAGAGTGAACCTGATGAAAGACCGGCAATGTAAATACTAATCAGGGGAAATATTCGAGTCAGTCGCACGAGGTTTGTTTACGATAAACGAGCACTGACAGCTGTAGAGGCCCGCAAATGATTCCCAAATTGTACCTCAAATAAACCCAGGACCGGAAATGAGTCCACTGCAAAAAGTTAGGAATGGCGTGTACTCCATGATAAGTCTATGGATGGATATCTATACTATTCAATCATCCTAGGTGAAGAAAAGATATGTACCTCAGGCATAAAAGCAGGAATAAAAAGCGCTAAACACTGCGCAAATTTGACATGTGCCGACTGCAAAAACTTTCTCGTTTAGAAAACTCTAAGCAAAAACAAACATAAATCTTCGAAGATGCCCTTGCTATTATTTTAAACCGCTTAGCACTTTTCCCTGTACACTTCTTATACCTCATCATCATCATCAATCCTCATCGCACCATCGGACGCATAAGGCCTTCACAGTCTCTCTCCAGCGCGAACGATCCTGTGCCGCCTTCCAGATTTCACCCCAGGTCAAGTGTATGGTCTCGAGTGCTTTCTCCGTTGACCTCCTCCAGGTTGTTCTAGGCTTTCCTCGTTGTCTTTTCCCTTCTGGTGTCCAGAATAGACCTTCGCTAGCAATGTCGCTGGGGTCTTTCCTCAGTATGTGTCCAATCCAAGTCCATTTCCTCCGTGTTAAGCTCACCATGATGCCTTCTTGGTTACAAATCCTGCCCACTTCCAAGTTCGTCACTTTCTGTGGCTATCTTATGCCCAATATAATGAGAAGGCATTTATGGGTAAAAACCCTCAGCTTTCTAACTATTTCCTGAGTTGTTTTCCAGGTTTCCGAGCCATAGTGAAGCACTATCTTAACATTTGAGTTGTAAAGCTTTAATCTGGGCTTGAGAGAGATCTTTTTAGAGCTCCATACAGGCTTCAGTGAAGTAAATGCTTGTCTCGCTTTGCCAATACGTGCTTTCACGTCTGCGTCTGCACTTTCCTGTACATCAATCACGCTACCAAGGTAAGAGAACCGATGTATTTTCTCTATCTCCTATCCGTCTATTTTGATTTGGCAATTGCGCTTGCATCCAATGCTCATCTATTTGGTCTTTTCGCTGTTGATCTTTAACCCGACCTTACGTGCATTGTTGCTTAATCTACCTGTTTTCTCACTTAAATGCGCTCCAGAGCTGGAGAGCAGACAAAGGTCGTCAGCGTAATCCAGGTCTTCTGATACGGATGTCAGCTTCCATCTAATCCCAGTACGTTGGTTACTTGTTGTTTCCTTCAAAACGCAATCTAGGGCAATCAGAAACAGTAAAGGTGACAACATGCATCCTTGTTTTACCCCTGTTTCGACCGCAAACCATGGTGTTAAATTTCCCTCATGGAGAACGCTGCAGGTTAAGTCTCTGTATAAGGCTTGAATCATCCGAATAATCTTGTGTGAGATGCCATAAAGCTTTAAGAGTTTCCACAGGGTAGCACGGTGCACACTATCGAAAGCCTTCTCGAAGTCAATGAAATTCAGGTGCAGGGAGTCTCGCCATTCCATGCATTGTTCTGTTATATTCCTCAGAGTGGAATTCTGTTCTGCGCATGACCTTCCCTTACGGAAGCCTCCTTGTTCCTTTGTCATCTGATTGTCCACTGCCTGTTGAATTCTTGTCAGAATAATTCTGGTGAACAATTTAGACACCACTGATAAGAGAGTGATTCCCCTCTAGTTGGTACATTTAGTGGTGTTGCCCTTCTTTGGGATTTTCACGATAAGACCTCTGTGCCAGTCATCTGGGATCTGTTCCTCCTGCCATATGTGCTCGATCAAGACGAAGAGCACCTCATAAGCTGTTTCAATATCTGCATTTAGTAGTTCCGCCGGTATGTCATCATAGCCAGGGGCTTTGTTATTCGTCAGTTGTCTAATTGCTTTTCGTATTTCATTCCTAGTTATTGCGTCTGAATTTATGTCTAATTCCGGTGCATAATAAGTAATCAGTTTTTTTGTAAGTACTGTAAGTAACTACATTAATATTGTATTGTAAGCAGTGTAAGTAGCAATTAATTAAAATTAAAAATAATAATAATAATAATTCCGGTGCATTGACGTCAAGACGAGGTGGATTGCGTGGGTCATCTCTGTTGTGTATTGTACTGAAGTGTTCTGCCCAATTTTTGTTAGGGTGTTTCCGTTTAGGTCCTTAATTGTTGTAGAGTTTTGCTGGATTTACCAGAGAGACTTCTCGTAATATCATACAGCTTTCTGTTATCATTTACCTTTGTTGCTTCTTTTGCTTCTTTTCCTTTATTCTCGATGTAGTTTTTTTTTGTCTTCACGGGCATTTTTCTTAACTGCTTTGTTCTTAACTCTGTATTGTTGCTGGAGATCCCCGCCTTGAGTGTGTTGGGTTGGGTATTATTTAACATGCGTTTCTTCAATTCTTTCCTTTCCTCAACTTAAGTCCACGTATTGCCTGAGATCCACTCTTTCCTTTTTCTGGTTGAGTACCCTAGCACTTCCTTTCCTGTTTCTGTATATATGCTGTTAACACTTTGCCATATATATTCCACCCCGGTTTCTTCTTCCTGAGCGCCCATTTCGGCTAGACCCTCAAACCTGTTCTGTAGCCTTAAGCTGAACTCTCTTTGTGTTAACGGATCTTTAAGCTTGTAAAGGTTTAACCTTGTCCTTGAGGACTCTTTGACTACCCTCCTTAGTTTCAAATAGAGCCTGCCAACCACCAACATATGGCCACTTCCACCCCTAAACACCCTTGTGTCCAGGAACGAGGTTCTCCATTTGCTGGTAATTGCAAAATTATCAATCTAGTTTTTGGTGTTTTTGTCTGGGGAAATCCATGTGGTCTTATGAATCTCCCTATGAGTGAAGATGGTACCCCCTATGACCAGCCCATTAAGACCGCAGAAATCTGCAATGAGCTCTCCATTCTCATTCATGTCACCAGAGCCATGTTTTCCCATATGATCTTCTCTTCCCGTGTTGTCACTCCCAACTTTGGCATTAGGTCACCTACTACCATCAAGACGTCGTGCTTTGGTGTTGCTGCCACCTCTGACTGTAGCTGTTCATAGAAGTTGAGCTTGTCTGCCTGGTCTGCTGTATTGGTGGGTGCGTAGCATTGAATGACCGTAAGTTTCCTATATTTAGAGTAGAACCTAGCGCGGACAATCCTCTCGTTTACTGGTTTCCATGCCATAAGTGCCTTAGCAGCTGTTTTATTTAGCATAAGAGCCACACCTTCCTGATGTAGTCCATCCTTTCGGCCCGAGTATATAACAGTTGTCCCATCGGCTAATACTAGTTTGCCACTTCCCGTCCATCTGGCTCCACTAACTCCTAAAATATCAATCCTATTTTGTTTCATTTCCTAGGCCACTTGTGCAGCTTTTCCACATTCGAACATCGTTCTGACGTTCCAGCAGCCGATTCTGGTTATGAATTTAGTCCCAGCAATGAAGGTGTTTCGGCTCGCGGAGCGTCATACTACCATCCGAGGAGTGGTCCTCTTTCTGGCGACCAGTCGTCTTGCACTGTAAATTTCCTGTGTCGGTTTCTGTAGTCGCTCATTAGTCTGAGGGGGTAACTAGCCGTTTGCAGACTTGCCAGAGCCCCTATTAGCCAGTTTGTTCAGGGTTCCTGCTAGGCCTTCACAGCCACCGCAGCGGCCCCGGGAACTAAGTCCCACTGTACTTCACCCTGACAGGCAGTCCCCTACTCCACTGTTGCCCACCTCCCACGAGCGACGACGTTAAGGGTTGGTCTTTGGGAGGCCTTCCTATACCTGCGTCCTTGATATACACGGGCTTCCATGGAAGTGTACAAGGTCAGTTTTTTTGTGTGTGCGACTTACCGTAGTGTTCTTTAATAAGATAAACGTATTTGTCAGGCCGCATGATTAGAGCTGTCGCTTTTGCTCGTGCAATTTTTTTTATTGTCAATAATCTCCTCTTTGCCGAAAGCTACGCGAAAATGTTCTCAATCCACTTGGGAATTCTCACTTCGGAATTCTCAGTTGTCTCCAAACTTGAGGATAGAGTGAACACCCCGTGTTAGCATACATCTCAGGTCCGAACCCAATAAAGTCCACTCATGTCCAATACATCCGATCCGTAACGGGTCGCAAAAGAGGTGACGGTTCGCGACGGATCGTGACGGTTCGCCGGGTCGTCACGACCCGTCACGAATCGTCACCGACTGTCTCGACCTTCACACCGGAAGTCATGTCGCGAAAAGGGATAGCGGAAATAACAGGCGAATGAAGTGTGTGAATATTCCTCGTTCTAAAAAAAGCGGCCACAAACATTCGCACAAGTGTAAAAAACGACGCACGCTAATGATGAGTCTCTCGCGAACTGACAAACGGTCACGAATCGTCACCATCCGTCCTGGTCGTGACGATCCACCGACATGTCGCGAACTGTCCCGATCGAGACGATCCGCCGACATTTTCACCTCCCTTCATAGTACAAACATGGTCAAGGGTTGTTACCATCCGTCGCGTACGTGACGATCCGCCGACATGTCGCAAAGTGACAAACGGTGACAGGCCGTCACGACCCGTCACGGATCGTCACCACTTTGGCGACCCGTTACGGATTTGGTGTATTGAACAACCCTCATAAAGTCATTCAGGGAAGAACCTAACAAAATATTATGTTATTACTGTGAAACACAAAAATAATTGAAAACCAGAAATATTTATGGAATGTTATTGTGTAGCTAGGAAAAAGCCAATTAAGCGTGAGGAAACTAAACCACAAACGGCAGCGTGTCCTGAACTTTATTGTGATTGATTCAGTACACAATTAACCTCTCAGAATCAAATCAAAGTGTTCACAGTTTTCCGAGTTACACATTAAAAAAAAATAATCGATTCTATAAATTCTAAATCCATTGTGCAAATTCCTGAGTCCATACCTTTCCTCCTTTTATTGCGAAGCAACCATCTCCGGTGCTGGGATCATCTGCGTTACAATTTTGGGATCATTTGCGGGCGGGGATCATTTGTGGTCCTGCAGCACGCGATTGCAAATGTTGGTTTATATTTTTGCTTTCAGCTTAGAATAACGTACGTAAAAAGAGATACTTGTACAAATTAGCTTTTTACGCTGAAACATTAACAGTTAATGTGAGAATATTTAGCACGACATTTGCAGGCTAATGTAAATATTTTTGTGAGTCTAAGGAAACTGGCGCCGTCACGCAACGTATCAAAAAATTGTAGTTTATACAGGGGACCTATTCACTGACGTGGACTTCGACACTATGAAATATCTCTCAGTAAAACCTCGGTTGTTGTTGAAAAATGTTGATTTTCCAATAGAAAGAGTTTGAAAGTCGGCAAGAGAAATCATTTAAGGTGTATAATACTAAAGTGACGGCGTCGAACGCACTCATGGTCTTTGATTACCACTAATTTACTGGCAATAATTTCGGGACTTTGATCTCTGGCCGTTTAATAGAGGCTGGCCGTTTAATAGGAGCTCGACTGTAGTCAACTTGTGTGTACCTCCTTTTACCCATGTTTGAAAGTTTTCGTCAATCAATTTTTTTTTATAGCACAGGGAAGATTCTTTACCGAAAACTGCCAAAGATGTAGAACATGGACGTCATCTAACAATTGCCAAAGAAGTGGACAACAAAGCGAAAGAAGGAGAGGCCTATTGTAACCTTGGCATTGTTTATAAAAGTCTGGGAGATTTCAAAACAGCCATCGATTACCATGAACGTCACCTGAGAATTGCCAAAGAAGTGGGAGACAAGGCTGGAGAAGGAAGGGCCTATGGTAATCTTGGCAACGCTTACGGTGGTCTGGGAGATTTTCAAACAGCCATTGCTTACCATGAATGTCAACTGAAAATTGCCAAAGAACTGGAAGACAAGGCTGGTGAAGTGGCGGGCTATTGTAATCTGGGTAACGTTTATTATAGTCTGGGGGATGTCAGAAAAGCCACTGACTACCAGGATTGTTCTCTGACAATTGCAAAAGAAGTGGGAGATAAAATAGGAGAAGGAAGGGCCTATGGTAATCTTGGCGTTGCTTATCGAAGTCTGGGGGATTGTAAAGCAGCTATTGACTACCAGGAACGATCTCTAAAAATTGCCAAAGAGTTGGGAAACAAAGCTAGCGAAGGAAGCTCCTATGATAATCTTGGCGAAGCTTATGATAGCCTGGGGGATTTCAAAACAGCTATCGACTACCATGAACGTCATCTTAAAATTGCCACAGAAGTGCAAGACAAAGTGGGAGAAGGGAAGGCCTATGGTAATCTTGGTATTGCCTATGAAAGTCTGGGGGATTTTAAAACAGCAGTTGATTATTACAAGCGCCATCTAAAAATTGCAAAGGAAGTGGGAGACAAATCTGGAGAAGGGAAATCTTACGGTAATCTTGGCAATGCTTATGGTGGTCTTGGCGATTTCAAAACAGCCATTGCTTACCATGAATGTCAACTAAAAATGGCCAAAGAAGTGGGAGACAAGGCTGGTGAAGGAATGGGCTATTGTAATCTGGGCAACGCTTACGGTGGTCTGGGGGATTTCAGAAAAACCACTGAATACCAGGAACGTGCTCTAAAATTTGCCAAAGAAGTTGGAGATAAAAGAGGAGAAGGAAGGGCCTATGGTAATCTTGGCGTTGCTTATCAACGTCTGGGGGATTGTAAAGCAGCTATTGACTACCAGGAACGATCTCTAAAGATTGCCAAAGAGTTGGGAAACAAAGCCGGAGAAGGAAGCTCTTATGGTAATCTTGGCGACGTTTATGATAGCCTGGGGGATTTCAAAACGGCAATTGACTACCATGAACGTCATCTAAGGATTGCGCTAGAAGTGCAAGACAAAGTGGGAGAAGGAAAGGCCTATGGTAGCCTTGGCAACGCTTATAAAAGTCTCGGGCATTTCAAAACAGCCATTGATTATCAGACACGTTATCTTAAAATTGCAAAGGAAGTGGGAGACAAATCTGGAGAAGGAAATGCTTATGGTAATCTTGGCAATGCGTATGGTGGTCTTGGGGATTTCAAAAGAGCCCTTGATTACCATGAACGTCAACTAAAAGTTGCCATAGAAGTGGGCGACAACGCGGGAGAAGGAGGGGGCTATTGCAATCTTGGCAACGTTTATTATAGTTTGGGGGATATCAAAACAGCCATTGCCTATTATGAATGTGCCCTTAAAATTTCCAAAGAAGTGGGAGATAAAGAAAGAGAAGGAGGGGCCTATGGTAATATCGGCGTCGCTTATCGAGTTCTGGGGGATTGCAAAACAGCGATTGAATACCAAGAACACGCTCTAAAAATTTCCAAGGAAGTGGGAAACAAAGCTGGAGAAGGAAGCGCCTATGGTAATCTTGGTGACGCTTATCACAATCTGGGAGATTTTAAAACAGCTATTGACTACCATGAACGTCATCTTAAAATTGCCACAGAAGTACAAGACAAAGTGGGAGAAGGAAAGGCCTATTGTAATCTTGGTGTCGCCTATAAAAGTCTAGGTGATTTCAAAACAGCAGTTGATTACTTTGAACGTCATCTTAAAATTACAAAGGAAGTGGGAGACAAATCTGGAGAAGGAAATGCTTATGGTAATCTGGGCAATGCTTACGATGGTCTTAGAGATTTCAAAACAGCCATTGCTTATCATGAACGTCAACTAAGAATTGCCACAGAAGTGGGAGACAAAGCAGGAGAAGGAGGGGGTTATTGTAATCTTAGCAACGCTTTATATTCCTTGGGGGATTTGGTACGAGCCACTGGCTACCAGGAACGTGCTCTAAAAATTTTCAAAGAGGTGGGAGATAAAAGACGAGAAGGAAGAGCCTATGGTAATCTTGGCGTTGCTTCTCGAAATCTGGGGGATTACAAAAGAGCCATTGAATACCAAGAGCGTGCTCTTACAATTGCCAAAGAATTGGGAGACAAGGCCGAGGTTGCCAATTCGTTTTATGGTCTTGGTAGGAGCTTTGAATTGCAAGGGTCCCTACCTAAGGCTCTTGATTGTTTTCAATCAAGTGTGAGAATGTTCAATATAGTTAGGCATGATCTTAAAGGTAAAGATGAGTGGAAAATCAGCTACCGCAATATGCATGAAGCTGCGTTCACCAGTCTGTGGCATCTGTTATTGAGACAAGGCAAGGTAGTCGAGGCTCTATTTGCTGCTGAGCAAGGACGTGCACAAGCACTTAATGATCTTTTGGATTTAAACTATGGGCTCGAAACATCCTACTATCAGTTACACACCAGGGAAGAAAGTACCTTCGACTCATTCAATTTCCTTCCTTCAATTGCCGTTTTTATGGCAACTGATGAAAAAGACATTGTTTTCTGGGTTGTTCAAGATGGAAAGGACGTACAATTAAGGAAAAAGGCACTCAGTGTTAACAGTTCATTGAATTTGAACGACGTCCTGAGGTCTTTAATTGTTGCTGCTTCCCAGGAAATTGACGTGAGAGCTGGTGTGAAATGCGAGGATCGTTCGCTGGATGAGCTGGGAGACGAGCAGGTGGTAAATGAAAGGTCACCGCACACATCAGCTAAGCATGTTCCCCTCCAGATGAGTGTTTTAAGAACACTTTATGACGTCATCATTGATCCTATTGCAGACTTGATCCATGGTAACGAACTTATCTTGGTTCCTGAAGGTCCATTGTGTCTGGCTCCTTATGCTGCATTGTTGGACTCTAATTCCACGTATTTATGTGATGTTTTTAGGGTCCGAGTTATTCCGTCGCTCACCAGTTTGAAACTGATCACAGATTCTCCGGCTGGTTATCACAGCGAGACGGGGGTGCTTCTAGTGGGTGATCCGTGGGTACAAGAGGTTGTCATTCCAGGGAAAATATTGGAACAGCTGCCATGCGCCAGAAAAGAAGTAAAGATGATTGGGAGAATGTTTAACACCAAACCACCCATTGGAAGAGAGGCAACAAAGGATGAAGTATTAAGACGACTTCCCACGGTTGCTCTAATACACATTGCGGCGCATGGTCGAATGGAAACAGGAGAAATTGCCCTGGCACCTAATACTACACGAACTTCCAAGACTCCTGCGAATGAAGACTTCCTTTTAACTATGAAAGACGTAACAAGTGCTCAAATTCGCGCAAGGCTGGTAGTATTAAGTTGCTGTCATAGTGGTCGCGGAGAGATTAAGGCTGAGGGGGTTGTTGGCATTGCACGAGCGTTTCTTGGTGCCGGTGCTCGTTCTGTCCTGGTGTCCCTGTGGGCGATTGATGACGATGCCACTCTGGAGTTCATGAAAAGTTTCTACTCACACTTGGTAAAAGGGATCAGTGCCAGTGAATCATTGAACAAAGCCATGAAACATATGAGAGAATCTGACCAGTTATATGAAGTGAAGCACTGGGCTCCGTTTGTGTTGATTGGAGATGACGTCACAATAAAATTTGGCGGAAGCGAATAAATGTCTCTGACTGTAAGTAGGAATATGTGTAGTAGTGACTTGAAAATATCATAAGCGAAGTATTGTTAGGTTTGGTACCGTATATATTTTATCTTACACGGGCTTTAAAGGCTCCCAGGCGAAAATGCGGGAAAATATCTGAAACATTATTGCACTTACTGACGTGAAGTATGTTAATAGCAGAGTGCTAAAAGGGCATGATACATTTTTAACAGTAGTTTGACTTTATCAGATATCGCTATGACAGTTCTTTGTGCAAAGAATCGTTTCAATATTAGAATTATGGAATAGGTAACGTTAAAACCTGACTGCCGTGACCTGTGGATACTTTCTGTATGGAATGATTCCTCTATGTGAAAGATTTCTTTAGCACTGAGTGTGACTATATCAGGTTTTTACGAACACAATTTACCTATACAATTTTGATATGCAAATAAATATATGAAAGATCATATATTTAAACTGCGTAGAAATATGTGAAGACATCAATGATCACTACAGTAATATACACAACTATACACAACACGGTATTTGTGAAATTAAAGCCTGAAAAAAAAAATTATCAATTATTATCGCAGCGATGATCATTGATGTCTATATCTTTGTACGCAGTTCAACTATATGATCTTTCATGTATTCACTTGTATTCGTCACCATCTACGGGTATATTACGAACTCACAATATGAAAAGCTCCCAGTTGGCTAGTAGCTTAGTTGGTAGTATATAGAGCACTGCACCGTGTCGCAGAAGTCATGGGTTCCAATCCCGTTAAAACCAGGAATTTTTTCAGGCTTTAATTTCACCGCTGCTTTAGTTTTGTGAATAATTTCGATGAACATTGATGCCTTTATTCAGTTTTGATGTGTTGTACATATCTATCCCTTAGGTATGGAACTTGGAAACTGTACATAGCGAGGAAGCGGAACGTGGAAACTGTACATAGCAAGGAAGTGACCAAAGTGCAGAGTCTTAATCAAGACGTGTATCTGCTAACGTGATATGAAGCTGTTTTCTTCACAAGAAGAAGTCTCAACAAACCTATGAAAGACACTGTTAACATACATAATTAATGCAAATTGTAACTAAGGAGAAAAGCAATGGTATGAACCTTTCCCAGACTAAGTTTTGTAGATGTTCAGTGCTATTATCGATGCAAATGAGGTCGACTCAGCGACTTTTTGTCAAGATATATATTGATGTTAACGTAAATACACAACTCGCCTTAAGCTACAAAGTAAATACGCCAAAGACAGAACTATTCTAATGTTTAGGCCAAGCAAGGTGTTTTGAGTTTTTGGACTTATAGTGATTAGGCGTTTTTTGATGTACGCTTTATTTGAGATATTCACCAGCAGCTTATAGACAATTAATGAGTTTGACTGCGGAAGAATAATGTAAATAGTAACATTTCAGTATTTTTCAACACAATCAACAGGGTCGTGTTTCTTAGGCGTGATACAATCCGTTTGGAGAAGTTGTTTTCACGTGTCTCTTTTACGTTTAAACATGTCATATAAATAGTGTGTAAAAGATCCTCCGAATATTTGTTTTTTCATTAAAACGGAAGAAAATTCAGCACGTAATCATCTTTCTTGGATAACTAATGCCACAAATGAAGGGCTTTATATTACACGTCAACCTCTTTTAATCCTTCTTGTACTTAGTTGAACCGTATGTCAATTATCCTGCTACGCTTGAGGAATTCTTAGCCGACTAGATCATTGGCCGACTTTTCTTTTCCAGCGCTTTCTCCGGTCTCACTTTTGTACCCGTCCCTACCACTGTAAGGTTATGTTTAGCTCCGTGATTCTTGTCGAGAATTTTGTTGTTGTGCAATCGCGATCAATTCTGATTTTGTCACTTGCCTCAGTGAAGCTGACCTCATAAAAAGAGAGAGACAGCACTTACTACCAGTTTATGCTCATAAAACCTGACTTTGCGCAATCTCTAGGGCTCCATGCACGGTTCTTGCATGGTCCGAATTTGGCCGTCACCCGAGTTGTCCCTTGTGCGACTTCGAAGCAGTGTTTTCACACTCAGACTAGACCATACGCTGGCCTAGACTGGTTCCAAAACAACAGCCAACAGCCTCCTCCACCCCCCTCCACCGCCACCTCTCCCCCCCCAAAAAATATTTCCTTAAAATTTTCAGAGCTACAATTGCAAACGGCTGTTACGTAGGGCTGCAATGATTATTGCGGAAGAAAATAACCTTGCCAAAATCTCAGATTTGCTCAGACAGAGAGAAAACAATGGAATGACGAAAGAGGGTGGGAATTGAGGAAAGGAGGACGGAGAAAGATTTCAATTCTGCGAAATATTACGAATGGCTGACTGTTAGGATCGAGAAACGCCGCTCAACGACCCATTTGGCAAATCGCTCATACTTTGCCCAAAGATACCCTTAGGTGACCTAATTCTAAAAATCATATTATAAGGTTCCAGCGAATTTTTATTTTTCAGAAATTCGCGAAAATTTGAAAGCGCGGTCAAAGTGCGGTTTTTCATGT
>Ga0126338_10000511_pt1 | contig 21164 bp, 6 predicted proteins | sample OrbCmetagenome_2_FD_92529 | JGI IMG/M metagenome (GOLD analysis project Ga0126338, IMG submission 92529) | Coral microbial communities from Petempiche,Puerto Morelos, Mexico - Orbicella C C metagenome | ecosystem: Host-associated > Invertebrates > Cnidaria > Coral | place: Petempiche,Puerto... | reverse complement strand
GTTTTTTTTTTTTTTTTTTTTTTTTTTTTTTTTTTCAAGATTTTATGATTTTTAAACCTTTGAAATTTTTACCCGTTACTCGGTTACTCGTTACTCGTTACCGCGTTACTCTGTTTAGTAACACCCGTTGTCACTGTTGAATTCTCTGCCAATTAATATCACTAAGTCAAATGTTCTTTCAATCTTTTGCAAAACCCCTAAGAACGCTATGTTTGACAAGTATACTTGTTAATTATAGCCTAACGCATGGAGAAATACTTTTTTATCTTAAAAAACTTCGTTATACTCTGTGTGTAACTGTATTCTATTGGGATCATCCACTTAATTAGCTTTGCTATTTAGATGATCCAGACTCACTATTAAGACATTGTTATATTTGTTCCATGCTTTTAATGTGATGATTTATCTCTACCGTAATCTGTGTCTTATAGTTAACTGATTTGACTTGAATAAATACATTTGATTTGGTTCTATTCGATACCGTGGGCAAGAAAGCACATGCGAGATCGCATGAAACAGGTTTTCTCAGGGCACGAAGCTGTGAAATTTTTAACTTTTGGTGATGTGTAAGGAAGAAAAGGGAAAATCACTAGGGATCGATGCTACATCACACCTCCTACACGTCTGATCCTGTTTTTGATCTTATTTTTTAATCGAACAGAAACATAAAGATTAAAGTTTAACTCAAGGTCATAGAAAAAACAACTAAATTAATAAATTTTCTTTTTCTTCTTTTCTTCATAACTTCATTATTTAAAATCGTAACTTTTGTACAACTTTTGTACTTTCATTGGAGATTACGAACAGAAATGACACGTGTTTGACATCTTGCGAAGTTGTCATATGATAATCTCAAATTAAAACTGTTTAAGTTTTGTGGAGTAGATAAATCAAAACCACAATGGCTGACTTATCACTTCTATTGTCAAAGGTTTGTGGTTGTTACACAGAGAAATCCGACTTTTTTTACCGCGAAAATTACAGCATCAAACGCTATTGTTTCGTCTGCGACCTGCTCTGTTAAAGATTTCAAGCATTGAAAAGAAATCGGAATGATCTTTGGAATGCCCTTGACAGAAATTTTAGTGGTAAAGAATATAAAACTGGTCGCATTCAAATGTTTGCCGATAAACTCTAGAAAACATGCATAGAGAAGGAAGTCATCTTTTTTTTTTCAAAAAGTAAGAAAAATGTTTCGCTTTCACCGTTACCGCAACGGTGAAAGCGACACATTTTTCTTAGCAAAAAATTGCAACACAGTGAACTTACAGATGACTTTCCAAGTCCTTTTCGCGGCTGATGGTCGATAAAACAAACAGTTCTTTCCATAATAGTTTTGGTGTGTTCTTACTAATATAATTTCACTTGCTTTTTTTATACTCTATAAAAAAACAAATGATAACACCTGGAAACCTGGGACGTGGGGCAAAACGCGATAAAAGATTTGTGGGCGTGCTTGTGAATAGTGAAAGCGTGTTTCGATAAAAAGTTGCGGTTTGCTTTCGCGTCTGGGTGTGACAGATTTCTTGCATCAAAACTCCAAGAGGAACTCTTTATCACCGTAGAAAACTTTAATGTTGAGTTTCTTGTTTGGATCTCTCGTTCCTCAGGTTAATTGCCCTAGATGCATAGCCATAGATGGCGGTGAACATTACAGAATTAGGTAGCAAGTTCGGAATTTTCCCTTTTTGCACGTGCCCATTGCTACAATGATGATTCGCATATCCCACACATTCGTGTGACCAGAACAAACAAACAAAGAACCAAAACATATTACCAGTTAAATAAATACACATTCGATTATTCTTGGTGAAGGAATGGTGTCGTATGTGCTAGTATTTGTTAAAACTAATTACAACTGAATTAAAAAGCTTCGCCCGCGACCCAAAAATAGGATAAAATAATCTAACCACGTTATTTTCTCGGCTTTCCTAATAATTATAATAATTGCATAATAATAGCTTTAAAGATGAAAAAAGAGTTGGCGGATCTGCACCGATATGATCACAGTTAACAAGCTTTACCGCTATCTTTGAACCCTCGCAGCTGTCAAGAACAAACTAAATATAAAGGAATGCTGTCACTCTCACCATGCAATAAGAGCTGAGTAACACAAAGGCAAACAATCAACCCACGAAAGCCGGCAAGATGCTTAAAGTGCAGAGTCTAATCTTTTCTATTTTAACGCTAAGTATTTTGACAAATTACGCTGTGAAAGCCATCGACGGAATCGAAGAGCGTCAGAACCTTTCACTTGAGGGTAAAATAGCTTTTTTGCTATGTTATAATAATTTATTGGTTTGTTGAACGGTTCCCTGAGTTTAACTTTATTTCAGACATTTTGGATTACAGGAATTTTTCTCTGTATCGCGCGCATTGTTGTTTTATTTTGTCACCATCAACGTTACTCAAACACTCTGCTTCTTGCACTTGTTGAAATGTTGCTTTCAATTGAAACAAAACAGACTATAATTGTTAATTTGAGCACAATGACAGACAAATTTAGTTATTTTTTTAAGTTAAGTAGTCTTGTTTTCTTTTTCTTCTTTATTAACAGATGTCAACCTGGGAGAAATAAAAGCTGACTTAGGTACGGAACATAGACAGTTGTAAAACACCGTCACATATCATGGACTAAATACAAATATTTATATCATTCATTTATGTCACAAGACCCAAAAGGTGTGGCAAAGTAATAGAACGTATGCACTCACGTGCCTAGCAGCCATTTAAATTTATTGGAGCAAACGAAAGTGTTTACATAAGAAAAGAGTTGAACTCCCACAGGATTGGTTTGGTACACCAACATGGCCGCCGTTTCACTGTTTTGGAACACCAATATGGCTGCCATGACGTCATGTGCATACGCTCCATTAGAGATGGAGCAGCTTATAAAAGGGGCGCACTCAGTTAGTAAGTGTGGGAGTTACTAGGATACCTCAGAGAAGGTGAGGGCTGAGCACTGTAGCTTTTCTCGTGTTGTGTATTTGGCTTCGTCAGTGTTCTGCTCCTTCCCTTAAGACACCGACAAATCTCCCACAACAATCTGAAATCTAACTACGTTCGCTGACCACTTAGCTCCAAAGCAATTAGCAAGAGGGATCTGTAAATTGTTGTGATAACAACAACAAAAAAAAAACAGTAATGGCCTGTGCTGGAATAGCATCACATCTAGTGGAACATTAATGCCCTTTAGTTACTTCGCGCTACAAAACTGAAGGAAGTCAAGACAGTGCTGGCTTCATAAGTTACCCAGCTCAGAAAACGACAATTTTGAGGAAACAACCCTTCTTTCTCATCGTGATTTAGATACTACCAGCATGTATGCGTTCAGACGTTCACTTCTGTATCATCAAAATACTGATTCTTGGAGTATGTTTTTACTGTTTGTAAATGTAGTTATTTTCGTTCCGTAGAATGCAAGGATCTACGGCCAGTGTACTGCAAGCGGATGTGGCAAAAGTGCTTTCACATCAGATACAGACGTAGACTACAAAGAGATTGCAGGAAAACATGTCAGCTCTGCTGATTTGGGGGTAAGCTTTAAACTCATATCAATACATCAAATTCTGAACCCTTACTTCACTAGTAGCACGTAAGACTACTATCACTGTATTCGAACCTGGTCCAGTTTTTCGAGGTAGGACGCAGCGAAATAACACCATGTACTTACATGTGATTGACAACTCAAGCAAGGTACACTGTGCACACTAACTAGCAAAGCAGTCAAATATAATGGTTAAAACTTGTGCAAAAACACAAAGTATCATTGAGCAGGTGTATTTGGTAAAACAGGAAGTTAATATAGCTATAAAAGCTCCTTTGTACCAGGATGAACAGTTTAGTTGTAGAACAGGTTATCACAATAGTTTGCTATTTGCTATGTAATTTCAAAACTTCTAGAATTTTCCAGTGATTTTATTCAATTTCGGTGTTGTATACTCATTTTGTTTTCATTCATTGTGTTAGGTAAGAAACTCTTCATGTGTTAATGATCAATGAAATACAAAGACGCCGTGCATCCTACATCGTGACTAGTCCAGCGACAGAAGACGGAGCTAATAAAATTTACTGCATTTTAGTGATAACTTTAGTAAAACATGTATGTAAAACCTTCAGGTAATAAAATTTATCACACATTGCCTGCTTACTTTTCTGCATTATAAGAAATCGTCTCTGCTCTCCAATTCCATAAATTTATGGAAAAGAAAAAAGGTTGAAAGTTACCGCAATCGACTTCTTAACTTTGATGGACTGAAGGTTGCCGCGGATTAGTTCTTATCGTCTTCTATTTCCGCGTTAGTGGCCACGCAAACAGGGAAATAGTAGCCTCGCCTGGAACTAATATCTCCTGAAAAAGACCAATACATCTCCCTAAATAGGCTATTGTCCTATCATATATCGTGCAATAGATGTGCACGCTTGTCTGCGCTGGGTGTCACCGGTGCATCATAAAACCTACGCTCTATTGTAATTTGTGCCCATGAGTTCCAGCAAGTGCTTTTTTACTTAATTGCTGTTTCTCTATATCTTCGTCTAGGTTGTAGTTGTTGCTGTTGTTTGTTATTTGTAGATAACAGCACGTATGATCTGACAATTGCGTTTTATCATTCTCAAACAAGTAAAGACGAGGGAATTTACTCACAACTCGAGGCCAGCAGTGAAAGTAACCACAAAAGTCCAGTAGATCAATGGATCTTTTACATTAGAATTGCAAACTGGTTGATTCCATTCCACTTATCAGTAGACCCTTACAAACAAAAAATAATCTAGTCTAGTGAATATCAAGAGCACTTTTCTTAATTAACGCTTCTGAACGACACCGTTTCTTTTACAACATATAGACTCCTCGTCAAGTAAGACTTTTGAAGTTACCCTATTCATATGTCGAGAAACAGGATTTTGCATCTTAAAAATTTAATTAACGGAATTTGCTACTCTTCTCATGCCATAATTTAAGAAACTTTCAAATTAAAACCCACGTACAACCTCTTATAGTATGTCAGTTGAAATAATTTTTTTTTTCTAATCTTGCACAAAGAAAAGCCTTTCGTGAACATATAGAAAACTGATGTCCTAATTTTGTTGTTGTTTCATCATTCTATTCTTTCTATTGCCTAAAACGAAAAGGGTAGCATTCGCTTCATATTAGGTATACTGGTTTGGAAACTAAATTGTGCAGTGTCCCCACGGTTGATTGGCCACCTTGTTTTAGCACAAGTTGCAATTGTGTGTGTATCTGATCCTTTCCTTTCGAGTAGTTAAATTCTCTTGTTGCTCTTTTTAAAATACAGTTCCATTTTGAAACGTTTTACCGAATCTATGCTAAATTCCAATACTTTAAAGCTGTACTTATAGAGTACTGACAAGGCGAGAAGGAACAAGTGTTAGTTTGAATAACCGACTCCATTGTAATTGCAGTAACAGTCTGTACGTTATGCCCATCAGCTAAGACTCGCTAACGAGCATATGATTTTCCGTATGTCACGGCCTGTACCTCCGCCGCTCATGAATGATAATGCTTATACGAAAACCGCAGACTCTATTGTTAGTACCAAAACGTGCTCTATTTACAGTACAGTTAGCTTATATCGGTATTATGACTGAAACACGAGGAGATAATGGACATTTCAATAGCCACTTCAAACTGGGATTAAATGATTTTTTTCAAGTATAAATTGTATTTGTTTTGACAAACTGATGTTGGTTTTGGGCCCCTCATATGGTTTATTTGTGGCTTAATTGTGTTTTGGATTATTATTAGTTCAGTTTGTATCGCGGAGCTTTGGCGTAGCACAATGAGCCGACGTCCCTTGGAAGAGGAAAAAAAATTGTTTTCGATATCCATTGTTACTAGTGGAAAGCCAATGTGGCTGCGTTAAGAACCATAAGGACGCCCAAAACATGCGAGTTGATGAATTTGCGAAGTTTACTTTGTTTGTTTTCTTGTCCATCTATTTGCTTGTTTCTTTGTGTCTTAGTTTGTCAGTTTTATTTGTTTTTTTCGTTGCCTGTTGGCATGTGAGGACAACTGGGCAACTGGTGTGAAGTCCTTCACCGGTTACGGAACATTGTATTAGACTATTGACTTTGCTATTCGTGCCTCTGTTGAAGAAACTGATCACTTAGCAATCACTTATGACCCTGGATGGGTCATAAAACTGGTCACTCATGATGATTGTGTCTCCTCGAATGTTGATCACTCTTGTATATACTGACCTTCTGAAGAATTTAGTTTTAGTTTACATGCGACATGTCCCAAGCTTTAAGAGATTTTTGCCTCTAAAGAGGGTCGCCCAAGGGTAACTAAGGTAAGTTAAAGATTTTGTTTACACAGGGTAACACTTGAAAGTATATTAAACGAAATAAACAATGAATGTGTGGCCCTCATAATTCATACATAAAATCCGAACCTAAAAACTGAAATATGTATCCACTTTTTCTAAAAATTCCAAGTTTTCAGTATATTTACATAAGAACTAAGACTCTAAGAAGACTAAGAGCTATGACATATTCTTCAAGAATTACCGTGAAAATTAAGATCGTTTTGCCGGTTTAGCTAGAAGCTATTTGTGTAAGTTCTTCCTTAGGCTCTTTGCATTCCTATTCTGCTTTAAAAATACTGGAAATTTATTTAATTCCACCACAGTTCTAACACTAAACATTTTTTTCCTCTTTCGGAGGTTTATCAGTGTACAGGGAACATCGCGGAAAGTTTGAGTGGAAATAACAAGTAGTATAGAATGAACGTCAGAATTTTTTTCAAAGGATTTTACATAGCTAAGAGCATGATTTAATCTTTTGTAGTCGGTCGGAGAGTATCTGCTTACAGTTGATTCAGTAAAGAAAGTGATTTGCCCTTTTCATAAATCATTTTGTGAGAGGACTGGAACTAGTCCCAAGAGGATACGGGATTCTTAAATACGCCCTTGAGCGTGTTAAACACGAGATAATTGTGTGCGACACGGAGTTAACCTAACAAGATTGCGAAGAACACAAACATTTCAGGAGAAGAACCGACCAAAGTTGTAAGTTGTCGAATTGCTTAATTGATAGTATAGATATAGCAACATGTTTAGTCATGAATAGTTTGTTCTTTTTCTACCGTCATAGTTTGACTTTTGCTATCAACATAAAGCTCTTCCACATCCTCTGTCAACACCTAACCTTCAGTCTCTTCACTTCCACCACGAGTTCGAAACAGAAAGTTAATCAAGCCAATTTATTAAACGTGATCGATCGAGTTTTCTATATCGAGTTGTTCCCATTCTGGGCAAGGAATGGAAGGAGTAAAAATGGAATGGAAGGAAATAACTAGAGAAATGATTATTTATCAGGGAACGGCAGAATGTCCATTTGAAAATAATAGATTAAAGGATCAGACATTAGTCTATAATTCTTTTGAACAATTCATCACTTATTGCACTACCAAACTCCAGAAGAACTTTCAATTTTCAACAAGTGAGTTCCTGGTCTAACGAATTTTGCCGATGGCTCCCAGAGAGGGTTGTGGCACAACTGTTTGATGTTGTAGCCTATTTGGTGAGAACAATAATCCAACTGAAAGGGGGTCCTGAAATGATTTGAAAGTAGAATGTCCATGAAAGATACGTCAGATTAACGGCTCAGACATTAATCTAGCGCAAGTTTTCACTGCATTGGTTATTTAAATACACTTGAAACAGTTTACAGTGGATTTTTTTTTTTGTAATTACGCATAAATCATAAGCCGAGTACAATTAGCGCCGATTCCTTTTTTTGAGATCTTAACTTACAAAGAAGGTCTAGATAGTTCCCCTCCCTAGAATTTGAAAATGGTCAATTCAGTATTTTCTGTTTATTGACTTACAGAATGTGATGATTGAATTGGTTCACACGGTGATTAGCGAAATTATTTTTCGTTCCCTGTGTTATATTGTTTTATTTTTTTTTTTTTTTTTTTCGTTGTTTGAATTGTTAAATTTGCAACTTAACAGTGCGTGATAGTTTGGCAAAATGGTTATTAATGCCAGAATTGAAAAACTTGCAACTAATTATTACTCTAGCTTATTTTTCGGAATATTGTTTGAATACATTTTGTTTACTCGTTCCTGTAGTAGTTAATTATATTTTGTTAAAAAAAGCAAACCGCAACTTTGTTTTCTACGGCTTTAGCAAGTAATCTTTTAACATCAATTGGAACCCCACTTTGTTTTAATTAATGGACTTAACTCTCTTACGCACGCGTCCGGGCAGGTTATTCCGTCACTGCCAACGCATCTTCGTGGAATGCCGCTTGGTTAAAAAAAAAAAATATATAAATATATATATATATATTCTGACACTGAAAGTTTCTGAATACCCATTTACTTGTTAAAATACAGTTATGCAAGGTATCTGGAGGCAGTTAATAATCTCGAAGTCTCTAGGGCTGGCCTTTCTAAACACACATACACACAACGCTTTGCAGATTTCTTGTCAAAAGCATGATGGCAAGGAATTAAAGTTATTTCAAACAGTCTAGAACATAACCACATACACAAACAAAGTTAAGCGAGATTTCAATGCTTATAAGAGTGGCCACATTCCCTAAGGTCGTGGTAAAATGTTTTGAATTCCGCTGTTGACAAATACTTTGACCCATTTTCAAGTGCTTCTGATCAATGTTTAGTTGCCATATTGTCCACATTGTTAGGGGCAAAATATTGATCACGCGAACCTGTTAAGAGCCAACATGGATGGATATTCGAGTGCGATATTGTTGTTCGTAAAATTGATGCCCTTGGACGACTTATTCCGACGCTTCGAATAGTCTATTTTGGGACACAAATTGCTGTTTAAGAGCTAGTTTGTGAGTGACTGATTAAGATGCTAGTTTGCGATAGAAGACCGCTTGTTTATCAGCATTTGCCGACTTTGTGTCGAATATCGGCTGTCACGACAAATGTCATATCGTTTTGTAATGGTAATTTGCGGCGTATATTTATCGCAAATACGGAGCCTTCTTTGTTCTCCATGGTCTCAAGGCATTTCCTAAAAGCCTATTACCTGTTTGCTTGTTTTCAAAATAAATGGCATGTTTTGGCAGGTCCGATTAGACGATACTAATTTTTTTCTCACTTTGAATTCCTGAGTATATATGCAACACGATCTTGCTCCTGAAATTGATTGCGAGATCAACGAGCTCTTAAACCCGGTGTGAACGGACAGAAACTGCGTTAGGTCTGACGACTTCACAATTCGACCAGCACGTTTTAATTAGCATCGATGGCCCTATTTGGAGCGGTGCTCCTCGATCACTATAACAGATAACCGAGTTGTTGTTCCACGTGAGTGGACATCAGTCGAGCTGCGTACGAGTTTTAACAAAAACCTTAATTTCTCTCTTCACCGGATCAAACCAGATGAAGGGCGCTGCCGTGTTATCAGGTATGTTTTTAACTTGAAGTATTCCACTATAACGTAATCAAAGTCCTTTACGTTCCTCCGCTTATTTGATCCATAAATACTGTATTAAATGTAGAAAGACCACCGATCAGTTAATAAATTAGGATGACAACTTCAAGTTAATATGCAGTTACTTATTCGAAAGCAACGTGATTTATCGTTCATATTTGTATAAAGTTCTCGGAACGGCGACACAACTGGTGATACCTAATTACGGCGCTACATGATACTGAATTTACAACGATAATCTTAAATCCCGGCGTGTTAAGACCTGTTAAGCATCACGGAAAGGAACCCGCTCACAATCGGATTCTATGGGTTTGCTTTATAAGCACGTGCTTTAATAGAATAAAAATACATTGCCCATAATTTAAATGTTGGTATTTTTGAAAAAGACAAGAAAACAAGCCTATTGGTGTAGTTGAGAAGCTGTTACTGGAAGTTTAAAGTTCATTAATTGTAACGGTTAAATTTGTTAGTACTCGTAATCTTACGCTCAGTTGTAGTACACTTTCTCTTTCATTTGTCCGAATTCAAAACGCGCTCGATTCCTGTTTCCCACAGTTTGTTTACCACTTCGAAACCGCATGCTTAATAGACTTGTAAGAGCTTGAGCTATATGATGCAGAGAGACCTTTGTTAAGCGAACAATCAAACTCACTCCTATGACACAAAGCGTCCAAATGCACGATCAAACAATGGCTAAATCAAGAGCATGTAAAACAAAGATGTTTTGCGAAGCATGGTAAACTGAGTGGCAACCACAACACGGAAGATAACGCTACACGTGTCTCAGACATTAGAACACCTGTGATGCATGGTAAGCCACGTGGTTTTCCCAGATGCGTTAAATCGTTTGCTTTTGGGGCACGTGTTTTTTAGAAAAGAAAACTTTCTGTATTGATCGCAGTTTTTACGCGAGTCGGTTCAAAGTACGTTGCAGTTGCCCGTTAAAGTTACTGCAGATATGGTTACCATGACTTAAGGTTGCCGGTTAGTATTCGCCTTCACATTTATTTTTGTAAGTGTCCTGTTCGTTAGCACTCTTTACTCAAGTTTTCCGAAGTTTCACGTTTATACAAACCTCAAATTTCAACTTATCGGATCTACACTCCAGATCAATTGCTTTGATAGGACAACGCAAGCCACAAGCCCAAGGTTTACAACTGATCTTGATTCGCGTCATTCATGTCTTTTTCTTTTTTTCTTTTTTTTTTTCTTGGTGTTTGAGCTGTACGCGATGCTAGGCAGCTACGAACCAAACCGCCAACTAAACTTGGTCAAACTTCCATCGTAAACATCTGTTAGCTTAGTGATCATATTGTGTTCATGGTTTTATTGAGACATTAGAGTCAATCCCGCTGCTCAATATCAAATGAGGGCTTATCATATTGACTAGCCGTGGAATATAACTTCAGACAGGTGGGTTGAACGTAACGCAACATGGGCCCGTCCTTGCATAGAAGATTGTTTTTAAGCCGTTTATCTCCGAATAGTTCAGGGAGAACACTGGTAAGCCGAAGGTACTGAGATAAAATCACAAAATAATGGTCCCACCAAAACAGTTGTCTATTTTGGTGCCCTTCAAACAATTTAGATTTATAATTATTTCGAAGGCTTCTCTAAAATAATGGCTCCCTCTTCGTTAAGAAAACGTTGATATTTCATTCCCTTGAACAGTTTCTGAAAAGGTTCAACACTTGCTTACATAATACGGCCAGAAAGCGTCAGATTATTTTCTTAATTGCAGTTTCGAGTGTTTCGAGACTTTCGAACCTTCAAGTTTCGAGCCTTCGATCGCAGCAACCGTTTTGTCTCAACAAAGGGCCAATGTTCAAAAATTCACTGCGGCAGTTTACTTTTATCATCTTGAACTGAGTTCATTATCGACTAAGTGACTCTCATACAGATGTGCGGTGTGCGCATAGCAAAGAGAACATTTGCTTCACTTGCATCTTGCTTCCGGTGACGTTATTTCTTATTAAATTCTGAAGTAACTTCTCTCTTTTTAGATTTGGTAGACAAAAGCTCTCATACAGGTGACCACTTTCAATGTTGTCACCAGCGGTATACAGCTAAACTGCCGACCACGGAGACTGCCACTCCCAGTCTCAATGTTGTTTCCAAAAATACAGAAACAGACTTACATTCCACTAACCATCTGAACAACCAATAGAAAATGAGAGAGAAATGTTCAAACGACTTCACAGCTCCAACTTATCTTAAAAGGAAAACGAAAACCTTTCTTTACCAATGTGAAATTGTTTACATATTTAGTTGCCGCCAATTCATTATTCTGTAGGGTCCAATGCTTTTAATTAACTGCTAAATTTCCAATCGATTGTTTACAAATAAACCACAGGGTTCCAAAGCTGTGACTGGATAGATACAATATTGTTGATAAACGGATCATTCGCTGCCAGCTGGTATGGTAATTTTTTCAGTTGCGGGACATTTCACATGAAATCTTTAAGTTCCTTTTTCTAGTTTTAATTGTGGCCATTTTTCCGCTAATGAAGGCTAACTCTTTACTTTATATTTCAAAACTATTGTAAGAATGAAAAAGTTTTGAAAAGTCTCAAACAGATTTTTCTGCTGTAAGGCGTGCCGCCTTGTACGGTTCGTTTGCTTTGTTTGGTCAGCTGCTGTGGTTTTGTTTGATCTGACCTTGCTCAGTTGCTCTTTTGCAATGTTTTGCCAACATTAGCTGTGAGAGGCTGCAAAAGGATGTTTGGTACGTAAAGAAGTATATCACATTGCGGATAAGTTCGAGAATAAGAGCAAACCACAGTCATTTTACTACGTAGTACTTTTACTACAAACGGCCACTTACTACATTCACAGTATTCCAACTGGTACCTGTGTCCTATCAGTGGTCTAGATTCATCGTTCGGGTAACACAGTACATTGACCATCATAGGCGTGTGAGGTATGTGCTTTTTACGTGTTTAAGGTCTGTTCTCCGTGATTTGAGATCATTCTAAGGAATTCTTGTGGTAATTCGTACAGTTTTTGGATGAGTTATTTTCGGCCACCGCTGTCATTCCTTTCCCAGGAACATTGATCGTCTCTTCATCGGTGTTATTATGATAGACTATATTTGCTTTCATGGATAATATCATATCAAAACATTTCACACCTTATTATAGTTTTAAGCGTAACTTTAGTGATTATTTTTTTAAAAGAACATTACAGGTCTCAGTATGATGTGTCCTGGAGACAAGTTATGTAGTATACATCGTACAACAACATGGCGGTCAGGGTTTTACGATCAATTCAGTTTCACAGTCGGAACACTTTAATTTTGTAACTTTTGATATGTACTTTTATTTTCATACCTACATGTAAAATATTTAAAACAGCGTGAAACTTCAAATGTATTTTAAACGGTATCGTCAAAACATTCAGTAATCTAAGGACGTGAAAACTTTTCTAAACATAACTGTCGGTCATATCTGATCCCAGACTCCCCATGTGGTACTAACGCAGAGGCTTATCCAACGCCCTAGGGGTTAAATATCATGTTTTTGTGCTAGTCGGGGTAAATTAAGTTCTTCTACAAATTTTAGCTATCGCGGCATCAAAACAATTCATGGCCCGCTAAGTGGTTTACCTAAGTTGGTTTGCCAACCCAAATGGGCTTCAAAAGTAACCAGGAAAAATCATAAAAAAAACTCTCACGAGTAAAAGTTGTTCGATGCAGTCGCCCTGGTTCCTCTTACGTTTAGATTAAGAGTCTGGCACCTTTTGTTCCTTTTGAATAAGGCTAGGAGGATAAAACGGAGTACTTTAAATTTTAGAATGTCACAAGACTTTAGAATTTTCTTTTTGCTGGGTAAATTTGTTTGCACATCGAGATAAAATGACCCAGATCTGCGCCAACGATAATAAACACAGAACTGAGATATCTATTCTAGACGCGGTGGCTCACTTTTGAGACAAATGTATCTCGGACGCAATATCCGCTGTGCAGCTCATCACTGTCATGTGACTTCCCTTGCAATTATTGAGGTACTAGGATAACAAGAACAAATAAGAAGGGCTTGACAAGATTAGAGTGAGAAGACGACCCCATTGTGATATTGTAGTCTCGTAATGCGCATGTGGGTTTGATTGACAATGAAATGATGAAGAGGCTTTAGAAAGAAAAACTTATTTAAAAAGTTGTAGTCGATAATTTTAGTAGCAGATACAACCGACTAGAAAAATAGCTGAGACGTGTACACAAGAGAAGATGTAAAAAGCATGCACATATGATTGCAAAATATTTTTGCTAAACTAACGCTACTGATAATGTACTTGGCAATTCTCCCTCCCCCCCTTATCGATGATTCTTGAAGTTCTATTGAACGATATGGTGTGACTTAAAGCCTTTTGGCAAACCAGAGCATTAAATTAGAGTGACGGCAGGAGGAAATTAGGTAACATTCTCGGGTTGAAGGACGTGAAGCTGCAGTAAGAAAATAAAAGGAAAGTGAATGAAAGACGTGTTTTTCCCTAAGTGTTCCAGCATTCCAAAGTCCAAAATTCCAGCGTTCTATATTTCGTGACCTAACTCTTGAATTTGAACTCTCAAACTGGAATTTCCAATCAACCAACCTGCTATGGGATTACTGCAGGGTCTAATATCCAAGGGGCTTTTAAAATACTGGAAAAAAAAAACAGTTTTAAAATGATCCAATTTGTTTTCTCGAGCGCACTAAAAGCGGCCCTGGGTGTTTCGTGCAGGAACATTCCAATCTATTTTAAAAAGAAGAGAACTTCGAAGCAGTAATTTAACCCAGTTTATCTCAGGAAAAGATATGTGATAAGCGTGGGTAGATTTCTCTGGAGCATTTTAGTATGTCTTTAATTTGGTTGAGAAACATAATAAGTATTTTATTTGAACCCAAACATATAACCTGCCTTGTGACCCAAATTCCAACCTGCTTAGTCATCAAAAACGGGAAGCGTCACGCCTCCATTTTTAGTCGCAAGGCGCAACGGATGGAAACTTTAGGAGTTTTAAGAAAAATAGCAGCTTAAAAAAGTTTGGGATCAGGACCATAAGCGACCAGTTTAGGCGGTAACGGGTACTATCTCAAAAGTAGGAACAACGAAACTTATAACCATTTTAATCAGTTTTCTCGTTGAACTAATACAAGCTTCTTATCATGCTATGCCGCTTTAAGTCAATTGCAGTAAACAGGAAATTGTCAGACCAGACGCCGTATTTTTTTTTAACCTTCCTTGAAGTAATAGAATCTAAACGAAAATATGAAAGATCGAGGCCTCTTGTCAATCAAAGCGTAATTGCACGTCCACATAACCAACATTTTTGCGATAGAAATTCACGATTTCTTGAATAATAACCAGAAGGCAAGTGTTTTTCTATTGAAAGAGGCAGCAGCTTGTCCAAAATAAGGCTGCTATGCTCGATCATTTTTCCATTTCCTCATTTTATGGTTTAATCAGGCAGGGAAACAAAAGGCGACTAGCATTATTTTAGTTCAAGAAAGGAATAACCTTGAAACAAAAACTGTTCGTTTCTCTCCTGCTTGAAGATAATGGTCGTCAATGCTCCGGGCAATTGGCTTTTTTTTTTTTCTTTCTTTAATTAAGATAAAGTAAAAAAAAATTGTCCGGATTGTAAAACAATCTTCCAGTTCTTCGGTAAAATGTTTAAGTTTGTCTCTTGTTCTACGGAATAACGTGTACAAAACCACAACATTGACGTTCTTGAGTCGTTTGGTAATTGGCCATCTTTGTCATAAATCCATGTCTCGCCGTCAAGAACATTGCTTTACATTGTGTTCTTCCGGACAGCTTCCGACAACGCCATTTCCTTTCATTCTTTTGCTGATGGGAAAGATTATTTGTGAATCCCAAAGATTTTACCCAAACTCGATTGTGATTGTGACCTGACCTTAATTGCCAGTCGTCCGTGCAGCGAGCCAAGTGAACACAAGATTGATGATTGCCGCTTCAGTTATCTGGCAGCAACAGTAGGTTTTTACCTTAATATTTAACAAATTCAGAAATTCTATTCTGTAGCCAGAATTGCTCACAATTAATATGTAAGTATCGATTTCTTACAAACACCTCGCGGCTAACTGGTTTGAGTTTAATACGTTTTTATGTCAGGAAATCAAAATGAAGCCGGGTTTTATGTCTGAAATTCTTCTAGGATATGATTAAGCCTGTTGGGTCCATGTGAAGTTTTTGAATGGGCCAATGAACTCAACAATCTCCGATGTAGATGACTTTCTATGGTAAACCTGATCGTGAAATGTCATGTTCTTCGTGTTAACGGCGAACTTAAAAACTATAATATTTTAAGCCGATTTATTTCGACAGCATTCATGTGACTTCATTCAATCGCAATTTTTTTGCATGTCGTCTGCCTGTTCAACTCTAGCCCCTCTAGTTCTTCCATGACTAGAAAATGGCTTTCCGTTTAATCAACTTTCCTTCCGTCGATTTCAAGATATCTTCAAGGTAAAGTTGTACCGAACATCAAAAGGAATCTATCGAGATTTAACGCAGGGAAACACGCTGCGAACGATGTCCAAAATGTTTTATTTTCGGCCACTGCTTTTATCTAAGTCAATTGAAAACAAGGAGGTCTTTTCACCGGGCAGCTATTTGATTTTCTCCGATTGTTGGTTCTTCACGTTAAGTGGCCGACTGTCATGTTGAGTGCATGAAACATGTACGGAATGTATTGTACCCGAGATGAACCGATTCATAGAAGTTCCCTGGGGAATGCACCGAATAACCGTATTTCTTTGCAAAATAGCCGAAGCGATTAGTCTATTTTCGCACCAAAAAGGGGCAATTATTCGAGGAAGGGGAGAGGAATTATCCCAAGGCCGGCTAATTAAGACACGGTCATTATTAGAGCAAATACGTAGTGTTATTTAATACGCAAACATAACGGCATCGTAAGTCAAGATTTAAGGAATAAAAATTCCTCTTTTTAACCCTCTTTTTTGCACTCTTGAGACCTAGTTAATAGAGGGGAATGGTTATGAAACCCGACAAAGTTCTTTGTTGTATGTTTTTTTTTTTCTCCTTTTTGGCCTTGACCGTGCACAAAACACAATAGCTGCATACTACTGACTGAGGAACTTACCAATGGAAACGTTTCAGTTACGTAATTCTTGCATAATGTATGAACGAAAAACGAAAGATTGTGCATGATCATGGACCTTCCAACATAAATGTTGAAATCCTTGTTTGCTGCCGGGGAACATTAACACCAATTATTGCAAATATTAAGAGGTTTTAGGAAATATATAATGCTGAAGCAGAGAAGCTCCCTCGGGAATTTCCAAATGAGTACGTACTGAAATTCTAGCGCTATTCGCTAACTAATACCGGCTCACATTCAGTGAGTTTCGTCAAAAAAAACCTTCTTACGGTTCAACCGAGCTCCGCTGTTAGTACTAAATTATTCTCTCTTTTCGTTCACAGACAATTTCATCAACGTGGGACACAAGATGAACAAGTACTGCACAATTAGGCATCTATTGATGTTAGCATCTCTTACGGGAATCCTAAATCTTGCATACCTGATGTTCCTTGCCGACATAAAAGGAAAGCCAGACCTCTATTCGTTACAGCGCTCCTCGTCGAGTGTACTTCGAAGACAAATCGCAAGTATTCAAGTTGATTCGGATGTTAAGAGTGCGGGACCGAGTTTAAGCTACTTGGAGGTATTGAATTTAGACTTGAAAGACCTCGTGCAGAGATACATGGCTTCTTCAGAGACTATCGCTAGGCAATACGAACTTGATAACCTGCAAGGAGAACATCACCAAGAACAGAAAGTTGTCAATCACTTTTCTATGCCGCGCTGCCTTCCGGCTCCTTTTCTGTTAATTATGGTTCATTCAAGACCTATTAACTTCATGGACAGGGAGTCTATAAGATTGTCTTGGGGTCGAGAAGATAATCCAATCAATCAAGGAAGCTGGACAAGTCCGGAGAGGTAACCACCTAATTTCTATTTCTTTATGCAGTATGTCAATTACTTGCGAACTAGTACACGACTACCTCCTATCATCAGTTTAAAGTTATTATAACATCGTCGCGCCATACTCGCCAATTAACCTTACTAATGAAGAAAGTCACCAACGTTATGATAGCATGTGTTGTTAAGGCTGGTCTGAAATCAGACATAGCACAGTATACTCCCAAAAAGTTTGCATTATCTTTGGACGTGCACGTGGGCCGGTGTTATTTAAAATGATGAAATGAGTTTTTAAAGAATTCTAATTCATCCGGCTTCTTGGAAAGAAGAATATCCTCCTACGAACCACACTGAATCCCCTTATATGTACTCCTACACCACCCACCCACTCCTTTCCATGTTATGTACCAGTTTTAAACGCATCAGCGGGGTGAACTAACCGCTTTCCATTGCAATGGCGCGTCCTTCAAGCCTATAATTACTGATCTTTCTTATTGTCACTGGATAAATCCCTAAATAAATCATGCTGATAATCCTTATTACCGTAACAGAGCCTACTAACAGCCAATCAGACTAATGCGCCATCTGATTGACTACACAGTGACCGTTTAATGACAATAGACACAGCTCAGGGAACTGGTCAGTCTTTTGAAATGGCTTCAAGTTAAGCATTTTCGTGAACTTTCGCTTGGCTTGAAAATAATTTTGACCATCCGGTGTTGATGTATTTACTGTTTCCATTTTTTTTAAATTTCTCAGATCATGGAAAACTGTGTTTCTTGTTGGTCAAACTAACAATTCCAAGCTAAACAATCTCATAAGACAGGAGGCCCAAATTCACAAAGACATTGTCATAGGAAGCTTCCTCGACTCCTACCGTAATCTGTCTCTCAAGACATTATTGGGATTTCAGTGGTCGTGGCGACATTGTCAACCCAAATATGTCCTCAAAACTGACGAAGATTGCTACGTCAATGTTCTATCACTTGTTCAGTGGCTACAGGAGTATCACGAGACCAATGGATCCAAGCCACTATATGCTGGTAACATACAAAGAGACATGCAAGTTGTGAGAAACAAAAAGCATCGTTATTATGTATCTTTCATGGATATAAATACACATACGTATCCGCCTTATGCCTCGGGAGGAGGGTATGTCTTCAGCGCAACCCTTTTACCAAGACTTCTAACAGCATCTCGGGAGGTTCCTATGATTCCAGTTGAAGATGCTTGTGTTGGACTTTACATGAGACATATTGGCATCAAACCAGTTCATGACACTAGAATCTTGCCGTTTGTCTTTTGCGAGAGGAAGGAGACAGGATTGAACGAAAGACCGATTTGTCACTTACGGGACCCTCTTGTGTTACATGGCGTCAGAGACATTCTTCAAATACAGACACATTATAATGTTTTGCTGATGACATTTATCCCAACAATCTGCTCTTATGTAGAAAATCAATCATTTAGTAGGCACTTCCAACAGTCCTGTTAATTTAAAACTTTGGTTAAAAAACGTCTATTAAATTATTTTTGTTGCAGTTTTTAACGATCTTAGTCTTGTGATGTTATGATAAAAAGTTTCCACATCTACTTCAAACAGCTTTAGAAATACCTTTAATCGTAGTTAGGTCTCGAGACTGACTGTTCAAATACTGTATCCTAGTTTTTCCAAAGATCCCCAGACACAAGTGCACGTTTACGTCTGTAAACGGATATCTTTTTATACGTTTACGTCTTTCGTCCAGGCGGAAAAAAACGACATAAATGCGTATATGTACGCATATTTTCGTAAACGCGCTGCAAAATGGATAAGTTCGTAAACGGGAAAATCCCCGATCACGAATTCTCGTGAGAACTTCATAAACGGATACGTTTGTACACGCTGATGCTACGTCAAGTAATTTACGCATGCTTAATGCCAGTGCCGTACATAGGCGTCCTGGGTTGACAACAGAGAGTTTAAGCAAACGGCGACGGCAACGAGAAAGCTACCAAACAAAAGTTTTCATGAGTAGAACACTGAATGTGCACGTGCGTTATAAATCTTTGTTCATTTCTTTGCTGTCCTCTGCACAAAAACAAGTGAATTAACTAAATTCTGCGTATTTTGGAGAACAAAAACGGAGACGGATCATTTTTCAGATGTTCATTTGGAATTAAACGCTGGCGTTACATATTCAGCTTGACCAAGTTCTGAGACCAATATATAGGCGCACTGAACAGATCTAGATAACTGCGAAATTCGAAGTCAAAATAGAGCTTTTTTAACTAGGCGTTGTCGCTGTAATCATTGCTTGACCTCTCTAAAATATTTACAGAAAACGCAACAAAAGTATCCACAACAAAGAGTCGCTTACCACAAGTTGGCAATTCACTTCAGTGTGAATCTTTCAGCTAGAAACTTCCAGCAAAAGTTGTAAAGACTGAACTGAACAAATCTTTTCGCCGCCAATCTTTATTCCTGGCTCGCTCCACTTCTCGGCGTTCTTCGCTTACATTTTGCCCCCATTCTCTTTTCCTGGCAAGTTCCGCCTCCTTTCTTTAGCCCTCGCTCGCTTTACTTCATGACATTGTTCAGTACTGTTTCGCCTCCTTCCTCTAGCTCTGGTTCGCTCTCTTTCGCGATCTTCTTAGCTACTTCTTCGCCTGTCAATTCTTGCTGTCTGTCGTTCTCTTTCACGTTCTGCTTCTGTTAAACCCTGTCTTGAAAACTTAATATCAACTCTGCTATCGTTAGTTGACATAACAATAGAGTTACCATGAGACTCCCCTTTCCCAGTTTGTACGGAGGGACGGACGCTCACTCGCACGATAACGTCATAACCAAATTTTCTCGGCTTATAATAATAATTGATGGTTTAACCAGAATTTCTTGCCCGTGCTGCTCCGCTGAATCTCCGCTATTATAATGGTTCTTTTTAATCTGCTGATCTCGGTAAACGCGTTCGTGAAAGGTAAGGTTTTATTTACATTTCTCTCGTCGTTTTAGTGAACATTTGACTGAAATTGTCCTCCAAACGTGAAGGTAAAAAGATCTCTACTAACAAAAAACTGTTTATTATTTGCCGAAAATAATTCGTGAGCGACCTATCCTAGCGGTGCGTATTGCAAATTACTAAATGAAATAACTCGGACCGCTAAGGGAACCAATTAGAAGCCTCCTTTTCATCGCCAACCAGTTCAACCACATAACGAATCAATTAATCGTTTACGTGTGGTCAGACGTAAACTATCGCCAGAATCCTATGGAAGAAAACATTAGTACATGTATGCGTTTAGAGACGTAAAGAGATAAGTAAGGAGATACGTGTGGCGGACATTATTAACAGCAGTAATTGATTGATCTGGCAGAAAAATAGGGTTATCCTATTTTATAATAAAGTTTCCATATAACGCGCGCTCTGATTGGCTGAAACAGCGTGCTTTATCAGAGAACAGATGCACGGGTTGATGATGGTAAGCTGGCTTTCAAATTTTTGCTTCGGAAATTTGCAAATTTAAACATTCCCTGTGACTCAGACAAACACAGTGGAAACGAGCTATTTGTCTGCAGCAGATGCAAGTTTTGCTAGATTCCGACAACACAGGAAGCGAAATAAACAAATTCTCAACCTAGCAAATGCTTCGATAAAAGACATTATAAGCAGAAATTTTACTTACGAAGTAAAACAACGACAGAAAACACTAATATTGAACTGTCTCTGTTTATGATGACGGCTTTATTTTTGTAAAAATGCTCAAACAACACTTACATGCAGTGTAGTAACGCTTGTTTGCTTAC
>Ga0126338_10000510_pt1 | contig 21171 bp, 13 predicted proteins | sample OrbCmetagenome_2_FD_92529 | JGI IMG/M metagenome (GOLD analysis project Ga0126338, IMG submission 92529) | Coral microbial communities from Petempiche,Puerto Morelos, Mexico - Orbicella C C metagenome | ecosystem: Host-associated > Invertebrates > Cnidaria > Coral | place: Petempiche,Puerto... | reverse complement strand
CTACTGAAAGGGGAAGGGGACAAAAATATTCGGACCTTCACGGCAGCTTGTATTTTACTCCCCGTCCTCCCCGTCCCCCTCACTTCGATCCGCCGGAACCATAAGATAGGTAGCGACGCAAAAGGGCTAAACTATTTCGTGCTCTTTTTTCAGTTTTCAGTCTATTAGTCCTGCCATGTAGATCGCACCCATATGCAACTCAACGTACGTCACATTGATCAGTCTAATTTAATTTTCTTTCCAAATCCCCGGCGTTCACTTTCCTCATCTCCACGTTCCACACGCCTTACAGGCAAGCTACAGCCTGTTATAGACTGCGAGCAGTCTCTCTTTTGCTCAAAAAACCCGCGGGGAAGAGTGCAAACGAACAGAGGCAAGCGGCGAAGCCTCGAGCCGCGAGTAGCGCGGGCGTCGCAGAAGACGAGCGAAAAGAGACACTGCACTGGTTTCGGCTTTTTCTTCGGGTAGAAGAGCGTAGAACGCGTCATCAGAGAGGATTGTAAAATCAAGAAATTATACCATAATTATTGCATGTATTTGGATAATTTTGACCGCATAATAAGGGCACATAAGTCCGGCTTCATAATTTTACTCCCTCACTTGTGAGAGTCCGAGTTACTGTGGCAGTATGGAAGTCTGTTAGTGTGCATTTGGAAGTGTAGCAGTCAGTTGGAAGTCTGGAAGTTTAGCAGTGCAAGGAAAATATGATGATGTAATGTGGAAAAAAATTATTGAGATACCATGAACCAAATTAATAGATACGGCTATAAACAGAACTGTTATATATTTTACAAAATATTTCAATCAAAAAATATATCATTGCATACAGTATCAAAAACACTTTTACACTCAGTCTCAAAACAAAATTGGAAAGTCAGTTTACTTATCACTTGATTCGGTGTATAGTAATTTAACCACAAAATATACAGTATGAATAAAAACCTCGAAACACCATAACAAGGTCCTTCAAGAAATTTACTGGTAATTTCTTGAAGCATATCATAGGACCAGAAACAAAACTGTTATTGTTCGGTATATGCAATAGACCATTTTACAGTTGTCTGTTCAGTGACCTGGCCTTTGTATGGCAGCGAGGCTAGAGTTGACCTTGTTTTGATACAGACCTCACTGCTTTTGTTGTGTAAAACAAGTTGTTCTGATGCTAACAAGGTGCATTTACATGACCAAAGCAGTGAGGTCTGTATCAAAACAAGGTCAACTCTAGCCTTGCTGTCATACAAAGGCCAGGTCACTGAGCAGACAACTGTAAAATGGTCTATTAGTATAGGTAATCATACGGTTTCGAGTTCAATTTGGAATTAATTTGCACGAGTGAGTTTTTCAAAAATTGCACTAGCCGCTTCGGCGAGTGCAAAAAAAGTCATCATGCTTTGATATAAAATGAACAAGAACGCACGAACGAATTCGGTTTTAGCCGCGCACTTTTCTCCAAAGACTAGACTGAAAAATTCTAAACTTGTGAAATTTTATAGTATTAGCATATTTTCTGGCATCAGTGAGCTAGGGTTTAATTTGTGACCTTGTCTGCACCTATATTGCAGCTGTGGGTGGTCATATTTCACACAAATTACAGATAACCTGTGTATTCACAGGCCGGTTTCTGTGTAATCTCAATTCGTGAGTTGTGACTGACGAAAACTACCATCGCCGGAACGAAAGATTTCTCGTCCGCCGCCATGTGGCTTGTGATTATGACGATAGCAATTGCTGCATTAATCGTCGTTTTGATGATACCTTGGTGGACGCGCAAAGTTAATTTGAATATAAACGGAAAGTTTGTTCTAGTCACGGGTTGCGACTCGGGCTTCGGCCGTGAAACAGCCATGAAACTGGACAAGATGGGAGTCCATGTGTTGGCGACTTGTTTAACGAAAGAAGGAGAGCAGAGTTTGAAATCGGTGATGAGCGACAAACTGATAACATTCCAGATGGATGTGACAAACTCACAACATATAGAGGAAGTCTTTCAAAAAGTAAAGAAACTTCTCGATGGCAAATCAGGTAAACAGAACTCTTTTATCCGATAAATGATGTGCTTACTTAGAGCGACTATTCAATAGCGAGTTCCGGTAGTCTGCGAGCAGAGTAAAGAAAGAGCTTGCTCACAGGTTAAAGATCCAGGGATGAAATTCAGTCGTGATGTTTAATTTAGATTTGTTTAGATATTATCGAATATATAAAAAAACAAACGCTGTTGTTGTATATGAGTAACTTATATGTTTTTGTTTGGAAAGCAATCGGTCTCCGGAACCTCAATCAGTTCTCAAGCATCATGACCAGATCTTCTTCTTCGAGCTTCTTTTTGACTGCCTATGCCACGACAACCTGTCATCGTTCGAGATCAAGTATGAAAAGTTAATTTCATGCTCATTTTGTTACGAAATGACTCAGACCTTTCAACGATCTTGTTCGTGACCCACTCCAGCAGCGTTGAAGTCTGAAATGTCAGTCGTCTCCCGCCTTCAGCTTAATCCCTGGAAGAGACACTCTCCATGCCCGGGGGATTAGGCTGAGGGCGCGAGAAGACTGATATTTTAGCCAGGCTATCAGCGTTGCCGCCCGGGGAAATGATTTTGAACGAGCGGGGATTCTTTTGTAAACAAGAAACCTCAGCCTGTGAATACAACCAACTCTCCAGGGTGGTCTGGTTACGACAACGAAATTAACCCGACGATCAGGCGTTCTTTTGAGAAAGAAACAGAACGTTTGATCGAAGGTCATGAGAAGATTAAAGACAATGATATTATTTGACTTCAGGAAACTGTCACCAATTAGTTCCTGATCGTTGTCTCTGCACAATTTTCTACGAGCAGCATCTTTTTATTGCGTTATAACCAAGGAAAGGATGCTAGCTCTGTGTTTGTGTCGTGTACCAGAAAGTAGATTAGGAGAACAAGTTTTAAGAGTGAACTTGTGTTGTGTCACAAAGCTCCGCAGGGCATCCATGTAGTACAACTAGGTGAATCGTTACCCCCACTCTTGATGTAGATTGTGTGTAGGAGGCAGACAAAGTCACAAATTTAGGATGGTAAAAATAGGGGTTCTCTTAATCACGAATTTCGTTATGTTTCAGGGTTTGTGAAACGGACAGCTCCACTGTGAAACGATTCACGTTTTTCGCTATACACTCACAAGGAGAACGCAACGCGCGCTTACATTTTATTTCCTTAATTCTTGTTACCATGATAGTGGGAAAAAAGGAATAGATCTGTAGTGAAATCGAAAGAGCTGGACTTATTTTTTCCTTTGAGTGAATAGAATAACATTAACCTTCGTTCTACTTCAGGCCTATGGGGACTGGTCAACAATGCTGGGATGTTAAGTATTGGACCCGCAGAGTGGGTACCACTTGCTGATTTCAAGAAAGTAGCAGATGTTAACTTGTGGGGAGTGATGGACGTGACAAAGACATTCCTACCACTGGTAAAAAAGGCCAAGGGACGCGTCGTGTTTGTCGGCAGCGTAGCAGGTAAACACAAACCAAGCGAGGATGAAATGTAAGAAAGATAATCCTCCATATAGTCCTTTGCTTTTAAGGCTATCCCCGTCAAGTTATTTTCAGACCATTCTCCATATGATTTCGGAACTCTTAGGAGAGTCTAGAACTAGCCAATCCTGTGAGGCGAATTTTTCTCTCGTGGACAGTCCAGGTCGTTTCACACAGCGTCCTCAACGAAACCATCCAGAACTGGGTACCATCTCTGAAAATAGCTTGAGAAGGATGACCTAAGTAATGAGGCCTATATGGAACATGAACATTCTTACCCTTCACCCGCTCCAACCTCGTTCCCAGGGGTCTCTAATCTTCCCGCTCCGAGACCCTGGGAACGAGGTTGCACACGCTCTTAAAGGAACTCACTCCTACAGCGAATCAGCCTATTTTGATAAGCCCATTTGATCGGTGGGTTTTCCACAAACCACATCTATCAGACGAATAAACGTCTAAAAGTGGAAACAAATGAAACTTTTTTAATTCTAACACGTTTCTTACTACGAATAGTAGCAAGAAGTTGTTTAGTAATTTTACAAGCGTGGTAATTGCAGGGACGAATAGCGATAGCTTATTTTGGAACAGCCGAACTCCACAAGATGCTTCCAATGAGCAGACCTCTTTGGTGTCAAAATTTCAGCTTAATGAACTAAATATTAGCCAATTTCTGGTATGATGCGCTACTTAGCACTCGTTGATGAATATGGTTAGTAAAGAGCAGAAGTATATCCAGATTTAAATTTACGGTGATCAAAGTTAACATGTGAATTTTTCTTACTAGTTTCAGCGTATTTTGTAGTTCCAAAAATAACGAAAAACTCAGTAAAAGTAAGCCTAATGCCAGTTCTAGGTACTGATTATCGCTCTGTTTTAATATGGGGGCGCGGTGACTTCATGGTTACAGCGCTCGTCTCCGGATTTAGCGATCTGGGTTCGATCCCTGGCTGGGGACATTGTGTTGTGTTCTTCGGCAAGACACTTTAGTTTCACAGTGCCTCTTTCCACCCAGGTGTATAAATGAGCACCAGAGAATTTAATGCTGGGGGGGTGACCCTGCGATGGACTAGCATCCCATCCAGGGGGAGTAGAAATACTCCTGGTCGCCTCATGCTACAGAAACCGGAGATAAGCGCCGCATAGTTGGTCACTTGGCTCCTATCCAGACATTTTTTTAATATCTTCTAGGTGTAGTTTCGCCCCAAGCGTTCTCTCCATACTGTATTACCAAATATGGCGTTGAGGCATTTGCGGATTCTTTGAGACGCGAGATGCGCCCGTTTGAAGTGCAGGTCAGCGTTATTCAGCCTGGTGCTACGCAGACTCCGATGTTGAATGATGAACTATTGGCATCTCGCTTAAAAGAACTATGGGATAACCTACCATCAGACAAACGACTGGAATACGGCGAAGAATATCTTAAGAACGGTAAGCGATGACGAAATATACTGTTGTTTCTTTTAACTAATCACAAGCAATGCTAAAACCACGTTTGACTTGGTTTACTCACGTTTTATGTCCCCGTTCCCTGTTTCCCATTACATTTCCTCAGTGAAGGGTGGTACCTTCGGACGAGGCAGAGTTTTCCCTTCCTTGGCACCGGTTTCATGCTGTTTTGTTCAGAGCGGTTGTCACAATTTCATGCTTGTGTTCTTTGTTAGAAAAACACAGAACATGTAGAAAACCACCAGTACATGAAAGATTCTCAATATTGTTGAGCTGTCTAATCATTACCAGCCTGCCCAGCAGGTGCCCCAGTAATTGGGAGTGAGATCAAGCGGCAGGCGAAGCGCAGGCGCAGACACCCTCGTGTCGCACTGCTGCCTATGCGCCCTAGTTACTTGATATCAGGCCTTTGGACTGAACGTTCTATTAAGACCAACATCATAACGGGAGTACACTCAATTCTGTCTTAACGTCGAACAATAATGCAGGGTAAAGTATAGTAAGTCTTTGTCGCGTTGCAGACTTTAGCTTCGTACCTCTCCAAGACATACAGCTCTCTTTTAAAATCGGCTAGTTAGCTGATTTTGAGGGCGTCCCCTTTACTTCCGCGGGCACTTAGTTGCCTATAATTTTATAAGCTATGAAGGGATTTTCGCCCCACAGGGTATGGGTTTTGGGTTGTTTCTGTGTAAATATGAGCCATACATTTTGTCATTTTAGACTCAGTTTCGCCTTTGGTCTGAAATTGAGAATGGGCTTCTAGGACAAAATGGGCTTCTGAAGGCTGTGAACTATAACTTGAGTTGTGTGAAAGTATTGTTCGCAACCTCGACCTCAGACTCTCTCTAACGTGCCTCCGTTGTCTCCGGTGAGGTAAAGGAGAGAGAGTCTGGGATCAAGGTTGTATTAACCAGTGCCCCTTGCCAGTGAGATAGGAGGGGTGACTGGCCTTTCAGACTGAAGAATTGCTTGTTAACAAATGTGTTTTATTTCAGCCATCCAGGGATTTCGTGATTGGTGCAAATCTGGTTCCAATAAAGTGAGTCACGTGATCGACGCGATTGTGTCGCCGTTGACCTCACAGTTTCCGAAGGAGCGATATGTGATTGGCTGGGACGCGTGGCAATTGAAACTAAGTTCCCATCTGCCTGAAGTGCTGCAAGATCTCCTCGTCAAAGATTTCCCGTTCAAAATCGTGACACCGCCTGCCCAAGATGTCCCTGAATGTCACGTTAACGGTACAACCCACTGACTACTGATAACACTAGAAGAGCTGCGTGGATTGAGAAAATCAATACTTTCTTTTAGTCAAAAATTACTTTAACACTGACTAGCTCAGCATGGACTTTTCTTGGTCAAATATGTTACAAAGGTCGCCGCTGAGGATACACTCTTAATTTTTTGTATTAAAGCACATCTAATTTTAAGGCCAAACGTTCACAGTTTTTTCCTTCGCTCTTTGAGCCTTTCAGTGAAGTTACCGTTACCATTTTTAATCGTTTATTCTTTGGAAGTTTTTTCTCATAGCTTCCAATAGCTGTAAATGAAAAAATACAACTGATAGAAACCAAAGTTCAACCTTTGTAAGGAATTCGAATCTGACTGTTTTCTTTGTAGTTCATTTGGGTTAATCTCAGCACCAACCGACACCGTACTTATGAAAAGGTTCTCACAAGAAAAGACTGTAATTATCACTTAAGTTACGAATTACTTTACTAAAGCAGTAAGTCGATTTGAAGAATGTTTTTTTCAGCCGTGGAATATTTATGTACAGGAGAGCTAATATACGTATATGCATATATCTCTGTTCATTTTATAAAGTTTAAATTGTAAAAATGTAACACAAACAGCGGTGATAAACATTTTAAAAACATGCATTTTATGAACTTGACGTTTTTAAAATGTTTATCAGTTTGTGTTATATTTTTAATCAAGCCACGATGGCCGAAGACCAAGAGTTTAAATTGTAAAACTGAGTTATTTGATTAATGACAACAAAGAACTAAAGCAATGGCTAATTCGTAGTGTTTTGTTTTCGTAATACCTATCTACTTTTAAATTTTTTTACGCTCGAACAAACTGAGGTCAACATATTCAATTGTAAATTTTATGCTAATCTACAGCTTTTGGTGATGAGAGACACTTGATATGGTTACTTACGAATAAATTAGAAACTTTAAAATTCTTCGCAGCTGTTAAAATCATTCTTGCTCTCCGTGGTTTTTGGGTGAGTTCGTCTGGGATCCAGACCAATCAGGAACAAATTGATTCCACTGTCTTTGTTTTCCCCTGCTGCGTGAGGTCGAAACCATGGCGTCTGTAGTCATTCTGTGTTTCGCAGCAGCAACATGCTACATTTTAAGATGGTTGTTTCTGTACTTTCGTGGAGGACAGGGAAAAATAGAAGGCATAAGAAACAGATATGTTCTCATAACCGGAAGCGGATCGGGCTTTGGTAAGCAGATTGCCGTGGAATTGGATCAGCTGGGTGCTCGAGTGATCGCGACTTGCAGAACAAAGGCTGGCGAGGAGTCTGTTAGAACTGTTTGTAGTAACAGAGTCAAGACCTACTGTATGGACGTTACAGACGCTGATCAGGTTAGAGAGGTTTTTGAAAGTGTCAAGAAAGAGATTCCAGCGGACGAAGGTAATTTTTGACAAGAGACACTATGTAGTTTCTTGTTCTTGATCAATAATTTTAAGAGCAACATGTTGCTTGTCCTCGATCAAGGAGCTGTTTTAAAAGCATTAATTTAACCGTATTGATACTCTCCTCTGGATATATATAGCCGAGTCTTAGATAAGCGAACGATTACGCAGTGAAACTCGACTTCTGATCATTTGATTTAATGTGAGTAATAGAAGTGAAATGATCGTTTAAAGTTGGCGCAGTGGATTCTCGAAAATCTTACTGACGCGATATTTTAATTCGACACCAATAAAATGCTAATCATATCGACGGGACATAGCAAGACTGTCAAGGAATAAAAGCTTAAAATTGATTCGGAACCTCAGTGAGCTGTTCAGACGGTAAAAGAGAAGCAACTTACAGGCAATATATATTACATCATTACGCGTTACGTGACGGCGCTGAAAGAACTGAGATAGTTTCGCACGCAATTCATCTCCTGCAGTACGCTTACCTTCTCGTTAACTGACATATAATCTTCAATCATGCCAGCATGTCAAAATTGTGATAATTGCTTACTCTAGTTTCAGCGAGGAAGTCACTTATTAAGGCAGTTTCTCATACAAGTCTGTCTCATTTATGTGTCGTTATAGTAAGTCAGGATGTAGATCTATACTGACAAGCTGTTAAGTGGCTATATTTTTTTATCACATGTAGTCATAACTGACACGAAGATCAGTAGAGGTTGAGTATCTTTCTCCAATACATACTAAACTCTTGAAGGTCACGAAAATTGCATTCAGGTAGCGAGATATGGACATATGCCAGCGTAATCAGGAAGCCAACGAGTCGAAATTTTCATTGCCTATAGTTTGTGTCATCACGTAAGCGTTCTGAAGGATCGCGTGACGGATAAAATGACGACCGCCAAGGAGATGAAATAAGAACTCGACTTCCTCTTTTACTTTTACTGGTTAAGAGATGCCCGTATAATATTCACCCATTTCGTTTCTGCTGACATTAATTTTAACTGTCGTGTTCGTACGCCAAGGGACGTTCAATCACTCCCCGGCGGTATCCGGTCGTTCGCCAACGTCTTAGGTCGATTCGCCAACGTCCTACTGGTCAATTCGCCAACGTCTAAATAAAAGTTTACCTTCACCTGTGTGTGCTGTCATTTATTTCATTCCCTCACCCAGAATTATTTTCCATGCAAGAGCACCTCATTATTGCGACGACAGTTTTCTGCTACGCTACCCCTCCCTCTAAGATTTTTTTTTTGTATGAACACTAACGGGGGGAGGAAGCGTAACTGATTTATAACAATCAATACAGCTTGAATGTTACTAAAACTACGAGTCAAAAAGTCTTCAGTAAAAATCTAAACAGTATTCAGCATTCATTTATCCCGCGAATGTGTGCAATTAACCTTTCTTTTCCTGTTTGAAAAAAAAAATCAAAAGCTTCGCTATTGTTTAGAATATGTGAAAAAGTCACAAGTCAAACTACAATTGACACTAATTAGCGTGGCATTTTAATTAGCGTCGTCTATGGGATTTTTGTTTTTAGGCTTATTAGAATATGAATGTTTCCCGTTAACCAATCAGAACTGTGAATTTTATCACACTTACCTTTCTGATCCGATGCCATAAGTATAAAAGCCCCTCCCCCCCCCCCAAAAAAAAATACTGGATCTTCATGCGCGCTTTAGAGCAACTGAATTCAATTCGATCAACTTAACGTCATGAATATCTGCAACGTGTGTAACTTCTCCGTTTGCCCGCGCCAGGAAGGCCTCCAATGTGAAGGCTGCTACCGATGGCAACATCGTACCTGCGATACTGGAATATCCCGAGCCCAGTACCGCGCCGCTGTACAGTCTGGTGAGGGAATCGACTGGAGTTGCCAGGTGTGCAAGGAGACACCATGCTTCGAGAGTACCAGAATAGAGGAAGATATGGTCTCTTTGATCAATGACCGTACTGGATATCTGACGTTGGCGAATTGACCAGTAGGACGTTGGCGAAGCGACTTAGGACGTTGGCGAATCGACGTAAGACGTTGGGGAATGAGTCGTTGGTGAAACGACTCGTTGGCGAAACGACCGTAAATCCTCCCCGGCTACCTTTTTCATCCACCTAGATGGCTTTTTTTTTTTTTAATTTGCGTGATAACCACTGTCACCATTAGACTCACTCGTTTCCGCGGTTACAACAAGATATCCTCAAAGCTGTCTGAAAATGTAATAAACTAGTAGTAATCAAAGATCATGAGTGCGTTCGACACCGTCGCCTTCACATATATACCTTAAATGACTTAACTAGCTGACTTTCAACCTCTATCTATTGCTAAAATCAACATTTTTCATGAACAACCGAGGTTGTACCCCGGGGGGGGGTACTTTGGGAATTTCTGGGTAGGGATGTGCCGCTGGGACCCTGGAACCCTTAGCCTATACCAGAGCTAGTTCAGCTCCGGAATTTTGCTAACCTATACTAGAGTAAACTCCCCAAATCCCCCCATCTACCGACACTGTTGAGGCTGATTTGCGTAAATTTAAACTTGCCGATTTGATTTTTTTATATTTTGGAGTGGCAATTCCTGGTTTCCTTGCTCTAAATAAAATCTTCAACCAACCAGTCAGTTTTGTGAAAAATGATATTCTATTTTAGACCCTATCCTAGAGTAAACTGCTTGAAAACCATACCCTTCACAGCGGCACATACCTATATAGCCCATATATGGCAGTGCTCCCTCCCCCGGGGGTTGTACACAGACAGATATAGTGTCAAAGTCCATGCCAGTGAAGAGGTCCCCTGTATAGACAACAATGGCCGATTTGCTGTAGATAGATAGATAGATAGATAGATAGATAGATAGATAGATAGATAGATAGATAGATAGATAGGTAGATAGGTAGGTAGATAGATAGATAGATAGATAGATAGATAGATAGATAGATAGATAGATAGATAGATAGATAGATAGATAGATAGATGGATAGACCACCTCCATGTAATTGGTCGATCGAGAAAGCAACAACTTCATTGCTCGACAAGCAATTCCAAAAGTGCACAGGCAATGTGTAGTAATTTAGACGACTTCATTCACTCCACAGGACTGTGGGGACTGGTAAACAATGCCGGAAAACTATCGGTGGGCATGATTGAGTTGCAACCGCTGGACAGTTTTAAAAGCATCGCAGATGTTAATCTTTGGGGAGCGATATTTGTCACGCAAACCTTTCTCCCATTGGTGAAAAAAGCGCGTGGACGCATTGTCAATATCGGAAGCATCTTGGGTAAGGTCGTCACTGAATGAAAACTAGAAACTCAAGAATGAGGTTTGCAAGGGACTGGAAAAGATCTTGGCATCGGCTAATCACGTGATCCCATTCACGTGACTAGTCGTTTGCTCATGAATGACACCTGTACACTGCGTCCTTCTGAACATAATTGGTTCCAGGGAGTATTCTTTAACGTTGTCCAGCTATCAGAAAAGACAGAAAAATCAAGCTTACTTTAATTCCCTCAACAAAGAAGATTTCTAAATACGAAAAAAATTTGAACGACTTGTCAGCTGGAATAAAAAATGACCCAAAACTGAGGTATTTTCAAGTGCCACAGAGTATAGTTACGTGGAAATATTTGTAGGAAGCTCATAACGAAGTGTTTCGGTTTTATCAGGTCGAATAGTTCTTCCCTATTTGTCTGCCTACACCATCTCCAAATATGGTTGTTCAGCCTTTTCTGATGCCCTGAGGCGAGAAATGTCCCCCTGGGGGGTACATGTGAGTATTATTGAGGCTGGAGCTCACAAAACTAAACTGGTGAGTGGCGATATTTTAGCGGAACAGTGGCAGTCCTTGTGGAGTGGACTCAGCGAAGAAATGAAGCAGGAATACGGAGGCAACGAAGGACTTCAAAGAGGTAATCTTACAGATCACGCCAACAAAACTAGCTGGACCTTGCCTGTAGCGGCCCTGAACTTAGAGTGAGTTCTAGTACGTGCATTCCTTAAGAAAAAGAACCAGTAACAGTCACATCAAGCAGTTTTAAATATTCTTCGTTGCATGGTTTTCCGCGTTCGAAAGTTTTTTGTACTTCGTAAAGGGTTTGGCTTTAATTTGTAAGCGACATAAAAAGGGTTAAAGGAAGTGAGCGATATATTGTTATATGATAAGTTGGATAATTCTCGCATTTTTATTGGTTCTTTCTACTGATCAATTGGAAGACAAACACATAGATGACGTCATCAACATTTTTTTGTTTCTTTGTTATATAAAGCAAATAGATGCCATGTTGCCGTGCGTCTGTTCACTAACTGATCACAGAAGACGTCAAATTGTGGTTAGAACATATCAGTGACACATTCGGTTATCTCCTCGTGTGCCACTTTTTTGTTCTCACCACATTTGACGTCATCTGTCTTCTATTACTGCACAGACGTACGACAACGTGGAATCTATTTGCTAATCTGATGTGCAATTAATATCTATTCCTGGACAGGTGTGGAAAGCATGAAGCGGTTCGACATTGTAACCTCCCCGCGCATGGACAGAGTGGTCAGTAGTGTCCTTCACGCTCTTACGTCACGTGATCCGCAGACACACTACGTCATTGGACACGATGCTAAAGCTTTGGCATGGTTGTCAATGATGCCCGCCTGTATCACTGACTTTCTCTTTAGACTTTTGTCAGTTATATGGCCAGGCCCTGGGCCAAAGCAACCTCGTTCCTAAGGCTATTCCGTTCTGCCCCTACCAAATTAAATTTCAAGGTTAAAGCTCTGGCGACGAAGTTGGTGCCGAGGAGAAACGAGTTCGAGTTAACTCGATGATCATGTAGTTAGGTGTTTTAAAATTGAATATTCAAAGAATTTAAAGAATTAAAAAAATGATAATCTTGCCGGACATGTTTTCTTTTATCTAATACCATTGGAACCTTCTCTAGTAACCAATAAGAATCAAAGTCATAGCGAGGATTCTGAGCGGAGAAACGCCAGAATCATTTATGCAGCCCATTAGTCTTACAACCTATATATCCAGGCGTGCCACGCAGTTAAAGAAAAAATCGCAAGACAATTTAAAAAACAATTAAAAGTAATTGAGTTAATTACTAAAAGGATATTGTTCAGTAAACAAATTTCTTGTTTATCTTTTGTCGTTTTTATAAGGACTGCAGACGAGGAGGGAAAACTCTGTTATATTAATTACAAGTAATTAAATTTCTTTTTCCTGTACATAGGCAGATACGCTTTTCTAACCTAATCATAAAAATTACAATTTCCGCGATCGTGATTGGCTTAAAAAACTCCTATTTTCCACTAATTCACTTGCCAAGTTGTTATCGGACAATTTGTTATTGGACAGTTTATTATCGGACAGCACAATAAGCCAATCACATTTAAAGTTGTAGTTTAAATCAACCAATCACATTCAAAATTGTAGTTTCGTACGTGCGTGCGTGCGTGCGGTTTTGTGTTTTTGGCACCTAAATAGCCCTTTTCACGGTTACCTTTGCTCATTTGCATTACAATAAAATCTAGCATGTATGTGAGACAATCTCGGACTATTTTGTAGTTTTAGCCCGAAATTACCTCGAATGCACGTTGGATTACATTGTAATGCAAAGGAGAAAAATTAACCGTGATGTTTACACCTCCTTTGTAGGTATTTTAATGAAAATTTTCCCTTTCTTTCATAACTTGGCTATTCTTCTTTTCTCAGAAATTGTAATTTTTATGATTAATTGGTAATAAGACTTCGTATCGTCCAATTCGGTCTATAATCATACTCGTGATAAACAAATCGGACTCCCGCTGCGCGGTCATCCGATTTTGTTATCACTCTTATGATAACCGACCGAATTGGACTCCACCCAGTCCTAGGCATAGTCTAAAACCTGGACTGGACCCTGGACCCTGGACTCTGGACTCTGGACTCTGGACTCTGGACTCTGGACTCTGGACTCCAGATTAAAAAATATCAAAAAATAAATAAATTAATTAATTAATCAATTAAACTGAAACAAAAATTAAAATTGTACAAGGTTGGCACCGCCGGGTTTTTGGCACATGTCACATGACAGCCGTTTTCTGGAATGTAACACAACACTACCACCTCCTGGTGGGGCAAGGAAAGAGGGTACACGTGCAGTTTTGTCAAAGTAAGAAAATTAAAATAAATAAATAAAAATTAAAAAATAAAATTGAAAAAATAAAAAATATATATTGAATAAAGATACTGACAAACTCTGGGTTGTAAATAGGGGTTTTTGTTTATAACACAGGGTTTTTGCCTCATTATAAGATGAAAACAGAGGGGGTGGGGGTGGGGGTGGGGTGGAGGAAGGAGGGTGCATGCACATTTTTGGCAAAGTATTTTGTTTTTTTATCTATGGTGCAAAGGGGTGGATGACAGAAAACAATTGCTGATTGTAAGCAAACCCCTAAAACACATAGAAATGATTGTTGTAGGATATATTGCAACAGTTTTAATATTAAAACGTCACTATACGTTAGCTTACGATTACAATATTTACCAGTACACATGCTCTGGGTGTCAACTGAATGATTTTCTTTATTGTAGTAACCACCTCTTCTCTGCATGCACCAGTTTAAACAGAACATTCGTGACGTTTCTATTACCTGTACAACAAAAAGTGTTTATCTTTCAAGGTAAATGGAATTAGGGAGTGTTTCCTATAACCCAGAAAGCTATGAGTAAGGGAAGCGACACCCCCAACAACTCCTGATAAAATATTAAATCATTCTAGAATTATTTTCAAAAATGTTCATTCCATTATTTATAGCATGATGACCAGGAAAAGACATAAAGAGCTTTGCAAGATTCATATTTTCAAATTAAGAACAATTTTGATGGCATTGGCTGTAAAAGTACCAACTGGCGTCTTAATGCCTTCTTTCCCTCCCCTCCTTAACCCCCTCAACACACACACATATTTTTTTCTATTACCTGAAGATCATTTCCGATTATAGATTACTACTAAAGATGGCTGAAAATGTTTTCAGATGAAAAGATTAGGGGTAGCGTCACGTGACATGAGGCAAAAAACCCTGTCTTTTTATTTTTTATTTTATTTTATTTTTTAAATTTTTTAAAATTTTTTTAATCTGGAGTCCAGAGTCCAGAGTCCAGAGTCCAGGGTCAAGTCCAGATGTTAGACTATGCCCCCAGTCCTGTTACCATTACATATCAAACGACAAGAGGCTGAAAGAGTAAGATAACTAGCGTTTTCCGCATTGGCTGCCAATAACGCTTCCATTGCTGTGACATGGGGAAAACAGGAAGAAGCAACCGGATGCTGACATGCTGTTCTACGCTACGAATCGCATTTTCAGTAAAAAAAGGAAAGAAACAAGAAAGGACGGAAATATACTGATAAAGAAATATAGATAAAACTGATAGATAGGGATACCGTACCATTAAATTAGAAACTTCAACATCACCCGGGCAACCTCCTCTCCCCCTCCCCGCAAAATTCCCATTCCTCGGGCAAAAATGAAATGTTCGAGCTCGTAGGTCCTCCCACCCAACTCCTGCTTTGAAATTCTCCCATGTCCCAAGTATTGTTTTTATAAGTTTATATCAAAATACAAAGGCGATTAAATTTTGGATAAACACGAATTTTCAGGGACATCACAAGGGTTTTGAAGGCCTTCCGTTTAGAAGAAAGATTGCATGACGAAGCCGGGTGAAGATCGCGTGACGACGTCAAGTTCTTCCCAGCCCTCTCTCGGTTTGTGGGCTGAGGTGCTGCACTCACCGACGGGACAATGAATCCTGCGAGTTTTCTATCCTTATTGCCATCGTGGATCCTCCTGGTCATTATTTCCCTGATCACTATCTATTTTGTCGCGTGTTTGTTGCCAAGGTCAAAAATTGACTTGAAGGGAAAATATGTTCTTATCACGGGCTGCGACTCGGGCTTCGGAAGGAAAACAGCCATCACACTGGACAAGATGGGAGCTTTTGTGTTGGCGACTTGCTTAACGAAAGAAGGAGAGCAGGGTTTGAAATCAGTGACGAGCGACAAACTGAAAACTTTCCAGATGGATGTGACCAACTCTCAACAGATCAAAGATGTATACAGCGAGGTGAAGAAGGAAATTTCTTCTGGTACGTTGCAAACTGTATTTATCAGTTGCGCGCATGTTTCCAAAAGTCAGTCATTGATCGTCATTGTGAAGTACCCAATAATTTTGGCAGAATTCATCAGAAATTCGACATTCTACACTGGGAAAGGAAGGGGTGGGTGGTTTCTGCAGTAGCCTAGCTACTTTTCAGATCTGTGCAAGCTCTTTGGGCACGCTTTGCAATTTTCCCGGATCGATCAGCATTGCGTGACGATCGCCGCGCAGTGAGGAAGAAGCGTTGCGTGACGGTACCATGAACAACCGCAATAACATGTATATCAACACTGTTTGGTATGGCATTAAGTAAAATGAAATTCAATAGTTTTTGAAATTAATGTGGCATGATTTGACAACAACAACCAGATTGTTTACCACTGTTTCTTTTCCTCCTGCTAATTGGTGCAGTTGTTAGTTATCGTCAAATGATGACATTTGTGTGATAATGCTATAATTCGTGAAAGAAGTTATACCTTGCCTGAACTCTCTTATAATCATTTGAAGCAAGTGTTTAAAGGGACAGGTGCTTAGGATTTAGGACTTAGGATACTGTAAAATTGCCAGACAGTATTTAATTTGTCTTTCAGCTGGATTGTGGGGCCTGGTAAACAATGCTGGAATTCTTTACTTCAGCCCCATCGAATGGACGCCACTAGACATCTTCAGACGCAGTGCCGACGTCAATCTATGGGGAATGATTGATGTCACTAAAACCTTTCTCCCATTAATCAAGAAGACCCGTGGGCGAGTAGTTAACTTATCAAGCATTGCAGGTACTTGTACATTAAGGCTAGTCTCCCTACACAAATGCGCTTTGGGTTTGTCACAGAATCTCAAGGAGCCTGCTACTGGGCTTGAGGAGTAATGACTGTGTGACAAGCCCACAGAGCATCCACAGCAGAGGCTACACGTAAGGGTTTTTCTCTGCAGTTTGACAGGTTGGTGAATGACACAAGGCTACAAAAATATTATATTGTTGATTAAACAGAATAATTATCTCAAAGGAAGACAAACCTTCTGGAAAGTAACATGATGACTTGGAAAAATCCTTCCCATTCATAGAAAAGAAAGACTGAATGTGACGGTGAAGGTGAAGCAGTTGATATTTTCCTTTCAATGACATAATTTTAGGACCAACAAATTTAAAACATGCTCTTTCCAATTCTGAAATTCATATAGCTATAGCTAAAACTTAAGAAATTATTGTTCATGTGACCATAATTTGGTTTTGGTTTTAACGGTTCGAGATTGGCTGAGTAGTCTAATTGGTAAGTAATTGGTTTGGTTTTGGTTTTACGACACTCAACTGAAAACCACTCTTAAAATCACACCAATTAATTTTAACTCATTTACCATCTCATTTCAATAGGGCGAGTTTCATTCAACTTTTATGGATCATATAGTGTGACCAAGTATGGTGTAGAGGCATTTTCTGATGCCTTAAGGCGTGAGATGCAGCCTTGGGGAATCAAAGTCAGTATGCTTGAACCAGGATCATTTTTAACCAACATCTGTGCCCCTAATGTGTTTGAGCAGCAACTAAGACAGGCATGGAACATGCTGAGTGATGAGCTAAAGAATGAATATGGAGAGGAGTACTTAAATGCAGGTATCGATCTGTTCTGGGGTACAAAGAAAAAACTATTAGCTGTTGACTTGAACCCACTCACTAGTTGTCAAGTTGGAAAGATACACAATAAAACTAAGGCCATCTGGAGCCATTCCCAGAATGCCCAGTGTTCAGCATGGTAGTCTTGCTTTAGATGCCCTCAGCTAAATTGCTTTTTTCTGACTGGATAGACAGTGACTGGGTACAGGCCTGCCTCACTTCTGGGGTGTATTTCCCAGATGTTTCAGATACACACTCAAAATTCTTCCTCCTGCAATGTGTCAAAATAAGCTCACAATGTTGGTTGACCCATCATTGTTCTTCCAAGTCTATTGCTCCATTATTTCTTGTTTTAACTGTATTAACAACGTCCCAGTACTCTGCTCATACTCCAAGCTTCTCACCTTGATAATTTATGCTCAAAGGGGCAGTGTACTGACTAGCATATCATGTTTTAGTAATATTATTAAAGTATGACAAGGAACTTGCTAAAGTTTTGCTTAGAAAAACAAAATGTTTGACTCAAGTTTAAAGAGTGTGCTGATAATTTTGTAACTCTAATGTAGGCTTGTTTGATTATCAACAAATTTTTCAGGTGTTGAAGTGCTGAGAAATAAAATATACCGTAATTTGGATATCAACGAAGTTGTCAACACAATAGTGGATGCCCTTATATCAAGTTCTCCGTGTGACCGCTACTTAGTTGGCAAAGATGCCAAGTATGCTCTTATATGGCTAGCAAGTTTACCAGCTTTTGTTTCAGACTTTCTCATTAATACAGCTTTTAACGCACCTCAACCACAGGGAGCTTGTCTTATGTGACTGTACTAAAAACAAACATTCAAGATTCAGCAACACATCTCAGAACAAAAAATAACTGTACATTTGGTTAAATTTTATTTGATAGTGGTAGCAAATGATACAAGTACGACCCATGAATTCCCCTCAGCTCCTGGGATGATGATGAAATCTAGCCTTTGACTCCAAAGAAGACAAAACATTTTAACAGTTTACCCAATATTGCACACTGCACATACATATACTAATATATCCATTTTATTTTTATACTTTGGTGTGCTTGTTTTTACTTACTTTAGATGTCTTTGTTGAAGTGTACCATTAATCATCATTATAACATCATGGTATAATAAGATCAAATCTATGAATTACATAAAATATAGCTACTGTTGTACTAAGCTCAAAACATTGTTATTTTAGATAGAAAAACTTTAAAGTTCAATTGAATTGTAAGTGTTGGCAAATTTTAATTGGCAGATTTATGAAAGTTACTGTTACAAATGATAATGACTTTAAAATGGAATGTGCATTATCCATGTAAGAATATTTATCCACAAAATGATTGTTTTACATATGCTATATATTGCCTACTTTTTAAGCATCAGTGCTACTGTACTGTACATTTAATTACAAGAAAATGATAACTTAGAGTATGAACCACAAATAATGACTTCATATTTAAAAGTGTCTCACATGTTGATAAGGTGGATTTCTGTTGAACAGTACACTGTTTTCATACCTTTTTAATTAAAACAAATAAAAGAGGAAGAACTTTTTGTTGTAACAAGGAGAAGTGTGCATTTTACACTTTGAAACAGGTTGAAATGATAGCATAAGAGAATATGTGTCTCCCTGGAGTAAAATTAAATGACAGCATACTACACAGGACCAGTTTAAAAGGATGAGTGGTTTACATTCAATAACGTGAATTTAAAGTGAGTAATAAGCTTTCCGTGAAGAGCTTTGCTGAAATATTTATATGCAACGATAAAATTTCTTTCAAATAAAATGACTGGAAAATAACAAACCTTGTGTTCATTATTTTGTTTACTACATAAACAGGAGAATGATACTGGACATGCAAAGGCAATAACTGTGTTACATGTATTTCATGCACATTCAGTGGTTAATTTTATTATTAAAACACAGGAGGACAGCTACAGTGCAACTAACGGTACTCCAACTAAGGCCACTTAAGTAAATTCTTTGCAAATTGATCACTTACATTTTAAAAGTTCTAAAATAGTAAGTGTTAATGATCAAAGTGACCACAGATCTGTTGCCTTTGTTATGTACCACACAATTACATTAATAATTTGTTGGAACACTGTTGTTAACCTCCAGGATTTTTATTCGTTAAATTTGTAGAAAATTTTGTTAAGCGGCCTTGGTTAGAGCAGTCAGACTGTAAACAAAATTATTTCATCTACCTGTCCAGTCATATGATAATAGCGGAGCTCTGACGGTCCATTGTGGATATAGGAAAGTAAAGGAAACCCATAAATTGATTTTCTCATGGTTATTGTTGCTAGCAGTATTGCTCATGGGCGTGTATGCATGATGATGGTGACGACGGAGTTGTGCAACATGGCAGCCATACTCCAGCTAAGAGGTTGGCTGAGACATGCAGCCTTAGTTTATAGAGTACTTCTTTGATATTGGACATCCATGTTATGGTCAATAATTGACACCTGTCAAAACAAGGTAATCACTGACCAGTATCACCTGACCATATTGCTGGCTCAAGTTTAGAGCTCATAGAGATCACATGTTTATTTTTTGTAAGTTGACCACTGACTAATTGCTGGCTTTCGATTGGATTGTGGGCTCAAGCAGAGTTTTAACTTGTCGTAATCAGGGCCGGGTTGTTCAGAAGCTGGTTAACGCTAACCCAGGATTAAAAGTGAACCAAACTATAAATTTTTCTTGTTTAAAAATGTTTTTCACTGCTTATGTTTTGTGTAGTTTGAGATTACTTAAACTCAAAATAGAAGGTCAAACAATATAAAAAAACTCACCACAAAGTTACAAAACTCAACAGGAGCTCTGCTTTTAGGCTGGGCTAAATCTATATATTAAAATTAGTGAATGAGTGTGCAAGAATGTTCCAGGTGGAGAGTTGGTACCATTTTCAAAGGATGTTTTCTAAAAGGATTAGCTTTCCTGTCAAAAATGGTACATGAAAGGGTAAGGGTTTGGACCTTGAGCTGGTTCGCCCCTGCCCCCCAACCCTGAAAAAGTCACAGCTATTAAAAATGTAAAAAGCAGCTTTTGAGCAGAGGATTAAATCACAAAATACACTAACAGTATTATCTTTGTATCTACTAATGACTGCTCCTCTCATCATTCAAAGCCTGTCCAGTCACTGTGTTCTTCTTCTTCATCTTTTGCATGGTGTATGCATCGTATTTTTTCCTTCAGCATGGGAGTTCCCTTACGTGCTCCAAGAACTCTTGCATGAAGCACAATCACAAATTCTTCTTCAGCTTCATTTTTAAGCACAAATTTGTCCCTAAGGAGTCCTTCCTTGTGTGCATCTAGCTCCAGTGTGATTTCATGACCTTTACCATCTGCTAAAATGTTAGTTAAAAAACCAAGTGATGAAGGAATTTTAAACTTGGTGATCACATTAACATGTGTAACAAAACTGGAGTGAATATTATGAACCTTTATTATATAAAACTTATTCAATAGTGGTATACCTAGTGGTAGCAAATTGGTAAAACCAATATCCCACATGCAAGGATACCATTTTTATCCACACATATGTGTTATCATTTTTTTATATCAGTTTTGTTACCTTAAAGTGCATAAGAGTGTCTTTTTTTGTGATGCACATTTGTGGTGCCAAGTTTCAAGAACACTACTTCAATATTTCCAGAGATATCATTTATTCAGTATTTCACCACTTTTTAGTTGCAAACAATATGACGTCATCACTGATCTAATTTGCATAATAGAAAAATGTCAATATCTCTAAAACGAAAAAAGATAATTCAAAAAGAAAAACTCCATTCTTCTGTATTT
>Ga0126338_10000509_pt1 | contig 21209 bp, 17 predicted proteins | sample OrbCmetagenome_2_FD_92529 | JGI IMG/M metagenome (GOLD analysis project Ga0126338, IMG submission 92529) | Coral microbial communities from Petempiche,Puerto Morelos, Mexico - Orbicella C C metagenome | ecosystem: Host-associated > Invertebrates > Cnidaria > Coral | place: Petempiche,Puerto... | reverse complement strand
TGACAGTGATAAACAAAGTAAATGACTTAAGAGTATCGCGAGATTCGTAGGTAAAATATAAATTCATTTTTTAATCAACGTTGTCCTCGGCGTCGGCGTCGTGGTTTCGTAAACTCCCTATTGCAACATAAGGTGGGCACTGGTGACGAACGTACAATCCCAGTGCGAGGTGAACCTTCTAAATGAGGTTACGACTTGAAATGTACAAAGATTTATAACGCACGTGCACAGCCATTGTTCTACTCATTAAACCTTTTGTTTGGCGACGTTCTCATTGCCGTTAAGCTCACTAAATTAAGGCACGATCCTGCAGACCCTGGGAATTAACACGCTGAAAAAGATGAAAAAGCGTAAACCATACATGAAAGTTTGAAATAGTACGGATTACTTCACAGTGAGAAATAAACCGCTCGTCTTGTTTTGCTGAAAAGTGAAGATACCCAGTTTATGTAGAAATTCAATTTAACACTCTGTTTGCTGTATGCTGTATGCTTTATTGACGATTCATGTAACTTTTAAATATTTCTTGCAGTTGAAGGCTGCAGAGGGTGCTCAGTACAGCACTGAACAGGCCATCAAACTGGAAATGGAACTGGTTGAGTTGAAAGCTGAGCGAACTGTTATGTCACTGCGGGTGAGAAACGTTTCTGCCAATCTCGAAAACAAAGCGCCAAGACTGGCCTAGCCTGTGATCAGGTTCGCGAGTCGAACCCCGACCTCATTCCCCCTCGGGCACTTTACCGTCAGCATTGTAGTAGTTCCTTTTCGGCCCTTCTAGCTGCGGTCAGACCCTTCCAGCCGGAGCCTGTTCACAGGCTAAGATGGCTGTCTATGCTTCAGTGACCTGTAGCGCCTTCTGGTACTTAATCTGTTCGCCAAAAGCTGAGAAAGGAAGTTGAATACATGTTTGTTAGATTCAGGAACCGTTGAAGAGTGTTGTTCTACTGAACTCGGGTGACAAATCAGGAAAGAAAAATTGCGCACTTTGTAGTTGTAGTTGTCTTCAACTGATAAAATATATAGGAACGGAAATGCGTCAAACAACGTATGTGTTAGCTGTAATTGCTTTTATGCCCGTATTGCTGTAGATTCAATCGATAACAGAGGAGAAAAAGCGCTTAAAGGCAGACTTGGAAGAGGCTTACAAGAGACATAAGGAAGAACTGGAAATTCAACAACTACAACACTTCCAGGTGAGTTAGGATGGTAGGATGACGTGGAGGGAGGAGAAAGTTGGGTAACGAGAGAGCAGGGGAGGGGGCGTTTTTTGACTTCTTTGTTGGCCGCCATCTGTACTCCTAGATGGAGCAAGGAAAGAGAAAGTCAGTTTTTTTTGTTTAAGAACATAGGTCGATGGTAATGCCAATAGGCTCAGTTAAACGATTAACAAATGCCAAGTGATAAAGTGATAAAGGAGTACGTCTTGTATAAAACCAGTTACTTTTAGATACTCAAGTGAAACCGTTCTTTTTATTTTGCAATTGATTCCAGACATTTCGCAACTACCGAGAAGTGTTCGAGGAACAGAAATCAGCCATTGAACAGCGCTACCGAACACTGCTGGAAGAGGCGATACAAGACGCTGTGTTCCTGTCCACAAGAAATCAGGAGCTTATGCACGAGAACCAAGTGCTTAAACAAGGTAACGGGAAAACCTGTGATCACTAATTACAAAGATTTCTGTTTCCTGCTTGAGCTCCTGAGTTCAGTTGGCACTAAGTCGAAAGCTGTGAAGTGTTTTGGCTCGTGGGTAGGGTACTCTCAGAAAAATTGGGTGAGGGTGTGCAGCCCGCTTCTTAAAGCCCTTACCTTGTTTAAGACAAAAATCTGTGATTTCCCCTACCCTATTTATGAGCCGACCAAAATTCGACGTCAGACCTGCCTTATATTTAGTTCCCTAGGGAAGGGCTTTTATCGATGGTCTTATCAATAATGATGAAAAAGTAGCTTCTTCTAACAAAACATACCCAGTTCAAGACTAGAGAGCAAAAACCGTACCCTATTTATGACCAAAATGGCCAAAATCGATACCCTATTTCCAACCAAAACGGCTAAAAGACCATACGCTTTGGGCCCATATAAGGAAGAACCCCCCTTGTTTGGCTCGCGGGCTCATCATCCTTTGTCTCAGTAACATATACTTATTCTGTTCTGAGTGAACCAAGAAAACCTGCGCTCAGTCGTGAATCAAGAAATAAATTAGTACATGTAATTGCATGAATACGAGAGTAATTAAGGATTTACACCTCCGGTGGTATTTCTCTTAAAATTCCATTGTGAATTTCCCAAGTGAAAATTCAGTCTTCCGCTCGAAAGACTGAGTTCATTTACAAAGGGATTAACTTCATTCAATCTTGAAATGTTCTCTTTTTTTAATTTATTTACCCTGTATATAATACATTACAATTACAGGTTACTTAAGTGACAAAACTTACAATTTAGAACACAATGCTAAAATCGACTTATACTTTGCTAAATTCCGAGTTTACAGTTATCACTTACAAAATGTTATTTTACATTACCTACTACAGCACTCTACTTACTACATACGACATTACCTACTTGAAATGTTCTGAACAACGATTTGTATTGTGTTAAAATTCGTCTACATGACTTTCTCAGAATGAAATGGATTCTCGCGAGCTGTTCAGTCGCTCTTGTCCCGACGCCTGTAATTGTCTTGTTGATTGTATTTTTGTTTTCTTTTTTTCTCCTTTAGAAATGGCCGAGCTTAAAGACCAGCTGTCACTTGGAGGAGCAAACGTCAACCAAGTTTAGTCTAACACTCGACTACGACAAGAAGAAAATAATTTTTTTGTTGACAAAATCCACTACTTTGTGTAGTTAAGGTTTCCTGTTATTTTCTCAAGTCCTGTTCGGTAATTGCTTCTTTATATTTATTTGCACGCTTAGAGGGTCGGGGAAAGGTCGGGGAAGCTGCGAGGAATGTTAAGTTAGCTTCGTTCGCCTGCCGGTCAGGTGATACTACGGCAGAACGCCTGCGAGGTGCGCGCGACACAACCACGAGGTTACCTTGAGGCCACCGCGCGGGTCGAGTGCATGTAGAATGCAGAGCTAGGTAGTTCTCGTTTTCTTTGTAAGTTTTACACTTAATAGTGAAGAAGTCAATTTGTAAAATAATATTTTTTACCTTTGTAGTTCTCCGTAAGCCCCATTCAGATCCTCTAAGTACTAATTTAGTTTTATTTATAATCTTCTCAAGCACACTGTATCATACTGTTTTATCTCAGTATGAGAATCGTTGTCTATTTTTATTAGGGTTAAATGCGTTAAAATAGAGTCATGCGATTCACACAGCGAGACACAACAGACCTTTTGGAAATTACTTTTGACTAGAAAGTACTATCAGAGGTGTTTGCAGATTGCTGACAAAATATCTTGGTTCATAGAAACTTTTACTGATGCAGTGTCCTACGTCGGAGGAATTTGAAAACGCAGCTTTATTTCTAAAGGTTAGGCCTACCGTCCGCGCAAATCCGTCACGAAAACGGATCGGAGCTTCTCGAAAACGCTTTCCAAACCAGATGAATTTGAGTACACCGGCTTTGCGTTTTAGTGTGGATGAAAACATTTTGAAAACGGAGCTTTTTGAAAACGTTAGCGTCACTATAATCATTTAATCTCCCTGACCGAGTTTTCCACAAACACAAATCCAAAATGACCTGTGATTGTTGCATTTTGAAATTCCTCCGGTGAAGTGTGGACGGAACCTGATACAATTAAGCTATGCTCCTGGTTAGGCGTTAGCGCTTTTGTGTTCGAATCAAGTGATTTATCTTGGTTCGAATATTTTCCAGAAAGGAAGTTTGTCTCTCGACTGTGTACAGCCTGAGGACCCTGGTCTGTATCTTTTTTTGCGTTTGCACTTTATTAACTGCGATTTAAAAATCGCTCAATTAAGATAATTCTGCGTTATGTCAAGACTCAGTTGAATGTTCATATGCGTTAATTTAAGTATTTATATGTATAGATATGTCAACGATTTTGGTATATTAAAAGCTATTTTGTTCTAAACGAGGCCTATTTATTCTTGGTGAAATACTTCGTTTTGTGGAATTATCTCCATGCTTATAGTTGAGTTTAAGACGGCTCGATTTCCAACAAATGAGCTTTTGAATGGCGAATGAAAGTATCTTTCGATCTTACAAAAAAAAAAGAAAAAAAAGGAAAACGAGTATTGAAATTTTTTAATGAATTAACTGAGCTACTACACGCGCTCTCATTGGTCGATAGGTGTGTTTAGATGAGAGTGTGTAAACACAGTTGCGATGTTTTAGATTCGCGTGTATTTTTAAGATTATTTTATAAAAGCAATAAAGCACTTTTTCCTTGTTTACATAGCCTGATCTAATCACTCGGTGCTGGGGGGGGGGGGGGGGGGGGGGGGGCTGGGAGAATTCTCGAAAGTTACGCAAACCCTCGACTACGTCGCAGGTTTGCATGACTGTCACGAATTCTCCCAACCCTCCTCGTGTTTAGATGAGGCTATGTAATCGTACTCGCACGATACTGCAGTACCGCCTCTACGCTTCTTATTTTTTCCCTCATTTCCTCTGATTCGCACCCTTCTACCTCCCACATCCCTGCTCTAAACTCGAATTTCAGGTTTATTAGGCATTCCAAATCTATAAAACACGCACCGTCCCCCGGTGAGTTGGGCGGAGAAATTTTTTCCCCGCCAGTTAGAACTTTCGTTCTCATCAATACAGTCGACCTTTCCGCCCTCATTCCTACTCAAAATGAAATTATAAATGAACGTGAAACTTTACAACATTTTAAAATTGGTCTCGAAAACTTGCACCGCAGGAAAAGTGACGTTGCCTGCAATGGCGGTGCGCAATGCATCACTCTTGCCACGTCGCTTAGAACACGTCCACTGCGCATACTCAACACATCTGCATTTCGTGGCTGCAAGCCGGAGGACTTTTGACGAAATTCAGAAAAAATTAGGTTCACTCACGCTTTTCAATAACGATTGGCGAAAGCTCAGTGAACCCCACTTACCAACGACACAGTTGTCAGGTTTAAATGTATTTTAGGTGATGTCTGGGGGAAGGTTACCGCCGAGTAGTAATGCTTTCTCGGTTGGTCAACAGCAACCATACATCAATCACGACGGTGTGAATCATTTTCAATCTCCGCAAAACTATGGAGCATTTGTGCAGCCAGAGAAGAAAGGAGTAGGTCAGGAAAGCCAATACACACCTGTAATTAACAGTCAGGCTCAGAGTGTTCCACAAGAAATGAATCCGGCCTTGAGAGGTGAGGAAATTTCTAATGACAGATTGGGTTACAGAAATGTCAACCTTCTCTCTGAAGATCGATGTCGATTTCTATCTTAATTGTGGTCGTTTTCTCATCCTCTTTAACCCGGTAAGAAAAACAGAGTTTGAAATTCTGACGGAAGGGTTAAAATGGCATCGTTTGATTTTCTTATTTATCATGGCGTCATTAGTTTTAGTAGCAGGTAATTCGTTGTATCACTTGGCTGTGGAAGTTTTCATGCTTGAAACACGAACCGGTAAATCGCAATTTAACATTTACGCTATCGTTACTAAACTGAGTTATTCAAAGATAGCAAAGTGTCTTTAACAAAGTTTTATCTTAAATGTGCGATAATGACAGGTGTTGTTTTGTTTGCCAAATCAAGGCTTCGGTAAAGGTCTTGTAGCTCTATAATATGTTCTTATATTTTATTTGTAAATAATCAAGATTGTTCACTTATTAAAGCTTACAAAATGTACAAAGTTCATTTTACAAGTACTCTTGACTGACCTTTATTCCAGCAAACATTTTTGACTTGAAGTAAAGTAGGGCATCAATTGTTTCTAAATTTATAAACTTGTTGACAGAAGTAATTATAACATTCCGGTAGTACTACATCATATGCATACTCCTTATATTATGTTAAATTTACACTCTTACCATTTGGCAGGTTTCATTGCTTAACTAGTTTCCCCGATACAAGTGAATATATGAAAGTTTGTATATTTAAACTGCAGAGAAAGATATGAAGACATGATTTATCATCGCAGTTATATATACACACAACTTAGTCAGCCGTGAAATTAAAGTCTGAAAAAAAAAAATTAAAAAATTCAGGTTTGAACAGGATCGTGTTCAGGCCTGAATTTTTTTCAGGTTTATAATTTCCATGATATTAGCTTTTAATACAACAACGAGAAAAATCTCTATATCTTTTTCCTTATGCTTATTGAAGTCTCTCTCTGATTCTTTAGGTTCCCAAGGACAATATCAAGGACAATGGCCTCCATCTCTGCTGCCTGGCCAAGGTCAATACAGAGGCAACCCTCTAGTAGTTAATAATGCAGCGAGTGTATCATCACAAGCTATGAATAATTCTCTTGGACCTTCACCAATGTCAACACCACCAAGGAGAAGTCCAGTCAATCCTGGTGAGTACAAAGGGATAGTTTCATGGTTCGGCACATGTGCAAGCTGTGATGTAGCCCACCCAATTCTATTGCTTATAAACCAATCAAATAATTAATTAATTATTCCAAAAGCATGTGCTGGATATGAGATGATAGATAGCCAACAAGGCACGTAGCCCAAAGTTGGCTATAATCCTCTCATATCCAACAAGCTTGAGTGAAACAATTGTTTTATTTTTTACGATAACAGCAAAATTCTCAAGTGCTCATTGGTTAATTTTTGTTGTCAATAAGCAGACAGACACAAATTTATAATTTATGCCATGCATCAACAAGTGAGAGTGGACAATTTAACAATTTGTTATCATAAAAAACAAATTGACATCAGTTTTTCATGTGTCTGTCCTGTTATTGATGCTGAATTTCATTGTAACATTGTCAAAGTAGTATGCGGATCCACTCGGCTCTTCCTTGGTGAATCCACAGCTACTTTGACAATGTTATGACGAAATTCAGCATCAACAACAGGACAGACGCATGAAAAACTGACGTCAATTTGTTAAATTAAACACGCCCCCAAAATATAGAAAACTAAAATAAAATGAAGATAAATATGCCTAAAATAATAGTAATAATATTTGGAGAGCATGGTATAATGGCTCATAACCCATGATGGCTAAGCCAATAAAAACTCTCTAATTGCATTATCCAATGATCCAGTTTTTAATATGGGAAAATAACTCGTTTGTCTGGTTCAGAATAAAATCATTGGGCTAAATAACAAATTTGATGTTCAATTCTAAATTTGTTATTTTCTGTGTAAATCCATCTACATCTTTTGTAAAATTTGGGCACCAGTCATTCTGCTAGCCTTCTTGTGGCCGTGTATGCTTTCACAAAAAATAGTCTGTGATTTCTGAAATACATCTTGGTGATGAGAAAACAAAAATGTAGTTTATGCATGGAGTTACACCATACAAAAGGAATTCTATTTAGAATTCTCACCTTGGCCAGGGCTCAAACGCGGACCACTCTATCCAGAGTCGAGGCCACCATGCCTCCACTATAGACAATATATGATAGCATTAATTACAACAATTTAAATTCTGAGCTTTTTCTCTTAAGGTGATGAATAATAGTTATGATCTTAAAATCATATGTTTGTTTGTTCTCAAGGGCAAGCTGGCATTTCACCTCCCAACAGTCAACCTCCCACTTCAAATGCTATTGTCAATGGTCCTGTTACAGGTGCAAGACCTCCTATAGGAGTGGTCCCTGCACATCCTAGAATGGGACAATCTGCACCAAATCTGAATGCACCAACAGAAGGACAGTCCGCTCCATTGTCATCAGGAGCGTCACTGGCAAATGGACCTTCATCGCAGTTGAGTGCTCAGCAGCAAGGGCTAAGTAGTAATATACATCCTGGAGCATCGCATACTAGCTCTGCATTTACACCAGTGACCTCCTCTCCTCATGCAAGCCAACACTCTCCCTCTGCACCTCCTCTTCCAGGACAATCTCAGCTTGGATTTTCTGCCCAAGGGCAGTCTAACGTTCAGGGTCAGATGCCCCACTTTGGGCAGGAGACAAATTACTCAGGACAAACTCAAGGTCTGTCTCCAACTGCAGTGCCACCAGTATCTCAACCATTATCAGCACTGCATTCTAGCAAACCTAAAAGACCTGCCATGCCTATGAACACAGGGCCTGGTTATCCAGGGCAGCGAGGGAGCCCATCTCCTGGGTCAACACCCCCTCCACCGACAGCTTTACCAGGATCAACAATGGCTCAGAGAACGACACCACCTCCTCCTACAAATCTGCCAGGTGCAACAATGCCTCAGGGGTCAACACAGCCTCCATCATCAAATTCCCCAGGATCAAGTATGCCTCAAGGCATGTTCAACCATCCACCCACAGGATATTCCCCAATGGGGCAAGATTCTCAAGCTGGAAGGCCTATTTCAGGAAGAAGAAGACTGTACCCTACTCAGGTGAGCATTTTTGAATGAAAACATAGCTAGAGTGGCTTTCAATTGAGTGTCATACAGTGTTCTCCTTCTCAGGCAGTAACCAGTAAATTTACCACCTTAAGTATCATTTATATATATTACTGCCTAAAATTGCTTGGAATTCTTGAAAATTCAACAGGTAACAGATAAAAATATAGAGTTGTTTCGCCAATGTTATCAGTATTTGATCGTTGTAAAAGAATAAAAGAAAAAAACAGATAAGCAAATAAACTACACTACCTATTCCTTTTGAACTTCAAAGAAAGACCCACGCATTTTTGGCAGGCTTTCTGTCACAATTCCTGCACTGTTTACATTCAGTTTCACGATGAAGCAGCAGAAAACGATATTCTCCTTTCTGTCCATCAGCAAGGGCAAGAAGTCATGAAAAGAAACCATTATAGGTAACAGTAATTTTAGAGGAAAAAAATATTTAATATGCAAGCAACTGGAATTCAGTTACTTAAACTTCCCCTAGTTCTTAATATCTGGTTGCCAGCATTCAATATTTGGTCGTATTGGCTACCAGTGAGTCGCAATTTCAAGCCCTGTCTGTTGATGTTCAAACCAAGCTGATAATCATACTGTGACAAAGTTCCTTTCATGCCATGGTAGTTGATGGTTTTAAGAACTTTTCTCTCCTCCCAGACAGCACCACCTGCCATGCCTGGCCCAGCTGGAATGATGAATGTTGCTGGCCAAGTAAACCAAGGGTATCCAGCTGGACAGATGCCTTCTATGGGTCAACAGCCAACTGTTGTAAGTTACATGTAACTTTTATTTAAGACATAGAAAACATGTACCATGTTTCTATGGAGTTATACATAGAATCATGTTCTTATTTCTATACATAGTTATGTGTAGAAACATAAATGGAAGTTTGAGAGAATGAAAAATGCCGTGAGAACATGAGCTGACAGGTGAGTGTTTCTACAGCTTTTTCAAGTTCTCCCAAACTTCCACAAATGTTTCCATAACTCGACAGAAACACAGAGAACATGTTTTCTATTTCTTTTACAAATTCCACAACAACAACAAAAAAGAAATAAACTTGTTTACTTTGATCATCAGTGGAAATTCTCTTTGCTTGCACCATCATTACGTCAACAGCTGGTTCACTCCCTATCAGCCACATAGTCATCATCTTAGTTGTCATCAGTGCACATTGCCATGCAGTGCACTTCAGCATGGAAACAAGATGTCAGAGGAGTGACATGAAATGCTTTTCATATAAATGTAATTAAAGTTCTATTCAATGGAATTGCTGACAACCTGGATTTTTTTTTTTTTTTTGTCAATCTTGTCTGAGACCACTGTAACTCATGTTGTTTGTAAGTTAATTACTTATGTTGCATGCAGTGTAATTTATGTGTAAACAGTGGGACTCCACATGTTTCAATATTCTTACACATTGCTGCCTTGTTTAGAGTGGTGTTCCATCACAGTTTCCATCATCTGGCTTGGAGGGTCCAATGGGAAGACTTGCAGTTCAGGTCTGCAAAATACTTTTTTGAGTATTAAACCTCCAACTATCTGTTTTGTGGCAATAAGAATTTTTGATGTTTCTTTTGTCATAGCCATGATTGGTTAAAGGATGAATAGATAATGATATACATGTAGTGCAAAAGTGTTACCAAAGTCAAATAATCTTAACACATGCTTCACTGAGTTATCTAACAACAGCATCAACCATCCGACTTACGCTTTAGCACTCTTAGTAATTTATTGTTAATTAAAGTTTGGTCATGGTTTAATTTCCAGCAATCTGCCTGTCAGCCCATCAATCTTCTGGAACAAAGACACATTCTTCCAACAACTCCTCTTGAACAGCCAACACCTAACTTGCCGCAGGTGAGTTCATTTTCCCTTTATTTCTTGTATATATACATGTAGATAACCAACTGGATGCATTATTCAGGGTCTGTGTCTTGTTGTCTTGTGCCTTTTTTGTTTTTGTTTTGTCATTGCAATGACTCTGAACTTGCAACAAATACAATTCAGAACACAAATTAGACACACACCAGGACATAAATTAAAACTGTAGGTTGCCCATGGTCTTGCGGTGTGGTCTGTCAAAAATTGTTTATTATTAAATTCACTGGATTTAAAGGTAAAGTGTAATTAAAAGTGGAAATCAATTTAAACTGTTTAAACGTTTTTGTCTGGCAATATTTTGAAGAAGCCCAAGGAAAATTTTAACTTATTCTTTGTTTGCCTGAAATCTCTTAGTGATGATGATTTAATCATTAATGTTACTTTTTCAATTTCAGGATCTTCGCAAAAAGAGCTGTGATTCAAGGTTATTATTGAAATAAATTTATGTGGCTATAAAATACTCTGAATTTCCATTACTATAAAAGATAACTTGTTACATCTTGTATATTTATTATAATCAGCTTAGACCAATGATGTCCCCCTTCTACTGAATGGTTTTAATGTAATTATACCTGTTTGGTGTGTTATTGGTACCACAACAATATATCTTTACAGGGCTAAAAAAAGACTAGGATTCCAGCTTCCCCTCTGGACAAACAGCCCTCAAGTCTTAGTTTACTTTTGATTTCATTCAGTTGGCAGACAATTTGCTTTGGCTCGTGCCCAATGGGCAAGTGAGAATAACTTGTCCCAGATGACTCGGTAACACTTTCTCTGAGTCCAGCTTTATTTCTCATAATACTAATGCTAAGTACAGTAAAAGTATATTTAGTTACTGTTTACAATGAGACTGAAAGCCAATGAACCATAAGGCTCAAGCGGAAGTGTTACTGCATAGATTGTCATGGATTTTCTTGTTTTCTTTTCAGTGTGTTGTGTTGTACCCTGAATGCTGTCCCTGAAACTAAGAGTCTGCTGACAAAATCAAAACTTCCATTAGGAATTCACCTTCATCCTTTTAAAGATTTACAGGCAAGTTACAAACTGTGAAACCCTAGCAGTTGTCTTTCTGGATTTTCTTCAAGCTGGTTTCAGGGCTCAAAAAAGCTTGAACTGCAGCTTGCCCTTGAAACAAGCAGCTCTCAAATTTTGCTTGGCTTGGAAGAGTCGTAGTTTAATGTTTTTTTGGATTTAGTTAGCAGACAACTTGTCTGAGCCCTTGCCCATCAGGCAAGTGGGAATGAAAAGTCACTTGCCTGAAGGGAAAATCTACTTGTCCCGGACAATCAGACAGCACTTTTTTTGAGGTTCTGGTTACTTAAGTGGTGAGGAGACAGTGGCTGAGTGATGGCAGTACTGATCTTGATGTTTGGGGGTGTCAGGTTCAATTGCTCTGTCTTGTCACTGGCAGATGTGTTCTTCATGTTCTGAAGTCCAACTCGTCATCCATGTTATGTCAATAGCCTACTCGCTAGCCTTGTATTAGTTAGCATTTCTAAATGTTGTATCCTGAAAAGATCGCACACCTTGCATCCTCTGTCTTCAGCCTTGCTTCACAAAAATTGAAGTCATCTTTGTCTGTATAATTAATGAGGATTGTGGTGTCCAATGATTGAATGCAGCACCACAATTGTTGTGGCCCTGGTTCAACAAGTAATGTCAGTGGAACTAACATTGCTGTTTCTTCCACAGAATCTTCCAGTTATTCACTCTTCAGTCATTACAAGATGCCGTTCCTGCAGAACATATATCAATCCCTTTGTCACCTTCACCGACTCAAGAAGATGGCGATGTCCAATGTGTTTCAGAGTAAATGAAGGTATGCACTGTAATTTTCTTTCGGTAAGTGTATGGATATCTGAAATTGTTTTCAAGTAAGTCGTGAGTGTCCCTCCTTTCTCTGTGTTTAACGTCCATTTTTTTTCGTTTTAGTTCCAGAAGAATTCTGTTTTGATCCTGTAACAAGACAGTATGGTGATCCAGCAAAAAGACCAGAAGTTAGGAATGCAACAGTGGAATTTATAGCACCTTCAGAGTATATGGTAATCAGTCTTTACTGATCTAAGTCTGAATTTCTTGAGTCTTCCAATTACATGTAATGTCTGCAGTGGCTTAATTCATTAAGCCCAGCTCACTAACCCATTAGTGTAAACAAAGGAATGATAACCTTTGTAGGTGGATGTATCTAGAGCTGTTCAACTTTAGTTATCTCCATTTTGAGGACAGTTGAGATTTGGTCCAGAGGATTACAATGCCATCTCAATTCATTTTCATTCAATTTTCTTTTTACCGAACCACAAGTACAGTGTAATGATAAGGCAGTGGAAAATTAATAATATTAGCAATGATATTTGTTTTTATTTTGTTTTCAGTTAAGGCCTCCTCAACCAGCAATCTTCTTGTTTGTTTTGGATGTTTCTTTTAATGCAGTAGAAACTGGTAGGAATTTTGTTTTTTGGGCACATGAATTTGAACCAGATGTTCTGGTGTAACCTACCCTTGAGCAGATGCTACCCTCTTGAATTCTAATTTGTCAGATTTGCATTAAGTGTCAACCATGCCAAAAGTGTTCATTTCATGTGATAAAATCAAATTGCATGGTGAAGCTGTTTAATTTGTCAGTGTGGTCCTGTAAACCCTGTATAATCTTTTGAAGGTGTTAAAAAGCTGAGTGTGTTATTCATTGTTGGAATAATATACTGTCAATAATTGAGTTCAGCAGTGTATTTTTGGACCTGGTGCCACCCAACCTTGACAAGTAATATCGTATGGTGTGATTGTGGGTGATGCCCCTGTAGATAATATTGTGTGTTCATTTTTCCAGGTTACCTTCATTTGGTGTGTAAATTACTGAAGGAAAACTTAGAGAAAATGCCAGGAGACTTAAGGACATTAATTGGGTTTATAACATTTGATAGTACAGTGCACTTTTACAGTTTAAAAGTGAGTAACTAGTATGTCTGGTCATTCACAATGTATTAAAATATAAGATATTTGCCTCGAAAATCACAGGACCTCTTACTGTAACCAACCATCATCTAGATGAAATACCAATTTCATGGCAGCTACTCCACTGCACCCAGTTATGATCCTCCATGACTAAGCAACAATATTGATGTAAACTAAGAACCAATAAATCCTGTAGACCATTTTAAAAAATCCATGGGTCTGAATTGCAATTATGGTGTTTAGTGAAAAGAAGCTCTTGCTCCTGAGTCTGTCATGAGCTTGAAAGAGATGGCTACTGCAAAGAGACGCAGTGTGCAGGCATTGTGAATGCCTTCAGACTTCCAGGGTTGACCGTTCTCATTTATTTAGGGGGTAGAGGGCCACCAGTGGTTTCATGAAGTAGATGGCTGACATCAATTTGAGTGTTGAACGGACAAACCTCTAGGAAGGTCTGGGGGTATGCTCCCTCAGAAAAGTTTTGAAATTGAGAGGCTCTGAAATGCTATGTTACACATAATATTTTTTGGAGTTTATTTCCTTAAAAAAAAAATCAGTTTTCGAAAAGGTCCAAATGCTAAGACTTGTTTTCAATTTTACCCAATAGCCCTAGCGTAACTGAAAACACACACCATACCCTGACCACATGCCCCCTCTTTTGCTACAGCCTTGACTGCCTTGAGACAAAGACAGACAAGGTTCAGCCACATTTCAAATAACCTGTGTTTTCCTTAAACTACTCTTTACAATTTACACTCATATTATTGCATCAATAGTAGGCAGCTAAGAAATGGAAGTAGCCATTTTTTAGCCAGCTGCCAGCACTTAATGAGAACCCTGGCCTTATCTTATTCTTACAAAATTATGTTGTTGTTGTTCTTTTTCATTTAGTCAAAGCTCAGTCAACCTCAGATGAATATTGTTTCAGATTTAGAAGGTAAGCTCAAATGTTTAAAACACTACTAAACCAGAAAGTTAATACATCTTGTCTTCTGTATGTGCAAGTTGATGTACACAGCAGCTGCTGCTAAAGAGTTGATTTATTTGTTTTGCTTTGTGCTTTTTTTGCATCTTCATAAATAATTGTCTATTTTGTGTCTTTTAGATATTTTTCTTCCATCTCCTGATGACTTGCTTGTAAATTTGAACGAAAGTAAAGAGGTACGTGTAAATGGACTACTATGCATGTTATTCTCTTGCAACATATGGTGAGGCACCCAGGTGTACAAATGGGTACCAGCTAATAAAATGTGGGAGGGGAGTATCCCTGCAATGGACTAGCATTCCTTCCAGGGGGAGTAGAAATATGCCCAGTCACTCCATGCTATGTAAACCATGTTAGGCCAAGGTGGGATGGGCCACTTGGCTTGATGCAGACTTTACCTTTAACAGACTTAACTTATATAATAATGAAATGGCTTGTTACCCTAGCATTAATAAGTAAGAACATTACCTTCATTGTGTAAGAATACAAGAACGTGGACTATGGAAAACAACTAGACTCATTATTTATTACTCATAAACAGTATTTTTTTTTTTTTTAAATTGATGTATTCCTGACTGCAATTTTTAACACAAACTGTGCACTTGTTTGCCTTGACAGATGTAACATATTTGTTTGTTTTGTTTTTAGCTTGTAATTCAACTACTGGACTCTTTACCGACCATGTTCAACAACAGTCATAATGTATACAGTGCCACAGGAGCAGCTCTGCAAGCAGCCCTTAAATTAATTGTGAGTAGATTTTTGTTAACATTATCAATGCTATTAGTAGGGCCTTATGCAAATGACAGTGGAGGTGTGGTGGCCTCATGGTCCTCATGGTTAGTGCGCTTGCCTCCAGATCAAGTGGCCGAAGATATTGTGTTCATTCACAAGATACTTAACTTTCACAGTGCCTCTCTCCACCTAGGTGTATAAATGGGCACCGGTGCAACTTAATACTGGGGGTAACCCTGCGATGGTCTTGCATCCCATCCAGGGAGGAGTAGAAATACTCCTAGATGCTTAATGCTACTGAAACTGTAGACTGTGGATAAGCGCTGGCTTGATGGACCACTTGGCTTGTATGCAGTATCAAGCTATGCAAATGACAGGCTATAGTCATGGAGGGCAGGTTCTGCATGACTGTCACCCATTTAGGGTAGTCATTGAAATTATGGATTTGACTTTTTATAGGGTCACATAGGTGGTCGTGTGACACTTTTCCAGACAGCGCTGCCTAATATTGGTCCAGGAGAGCTAAAAAAGAGAGAGGATGGACAAAAGTCATCTCCAAAGGTTGGTACTGTCCAAACAAAATAATAAATTACACTAAGCTGAATTGTATGACTACTGTTTCCATTTATCTTGCCCTATTTCTGCCACTTTGCAAAAGAGGTTTTGAGAGGGATAGCACCCTAACCTAAAAATATCTTTTATTACATTACTAGCTCTGTGAGCAGAAATCCTGTGCTGTGACTGGCTACTCCAATGGGCAAGATGGTGTTTTCTTTCCCTCCCAAGATTGCCGGCTGTGTCTTGCAAGAAATTAGTTTTCTTTTTCCATTTAAGTCCTTTATTGACCAAACTTGTTCACTCAAGATGGCTGGATATTGGCCTCGTTCTTTTTTAGCGTGTTTATGGTCCTTGACTACATCTTGGTCCATAGACATGCAAAAATAGAACATGGCCAATTTCCAGCCATCTTGACTTACGTTTGGTCAATAACCCATATATGTTAGCTATGTAACCTTTAAGACATTTGCACTGTGTCTAGCATGTTTGTATTTTTGTTTTGTTTAGGATGTCCAGAACTTAACACCAGCTACAGATTTCTACAAAAAGTTTGCACTGGACTGTGCAGCTGAACAAGTTGCTGTTGATTTGTTTTTACTGTCAGGACAGTATTCTGATATTGCAACTCTGAGTAAGTCTCTTAAGTGTCAGAAATCACTATCACTCCTGCATGCACCACAGTGGATTTTGGGCAGTTTTCTGTAATTTGTAAGGAAGTGCTTTTCAGTAGCTTTCATTTAGATGATCAGTCATTATAATTAAATCTAATGACACAATGAGATAACTGCCTTGTGCACCTTAATAAACAGTAAATACTACTCGCTAGCTTCTATTTGAGTGGTTACACTTTGGGGTTTCATCCACAGACTGTAAATTTGGAATCACCTTGTCCAGCTTAATAAACAGAACTGCATGAAATTCTGCTCAACTGCTTCATTTGAATGGTCATACACAATAGTTTTACCCACTGATGCAAAGGAAGAACTACCTTGCACTAATAAACAGTACAACATGAAAATGCTGCCCGATAGCTTTCTTTCAGGATCTCATGTAAAACGACCGGCAAAGTCAAGTGTAATTTCAAGCTAATTTGTTTTAATGGTCTTCGTCTTTGTTTATTTTAGTGTGTGCCTCAAAGTACTCTGGTGGATCTGTAATGTATTACCCAGACTTTCACGTCTCACGGAATGCTGCAGCAGCAGAGAAATTTGAAAATGAATTTGTGTAAGTACATTGTGTGTCGTGCTGGCGGGTATGTTGATGCCAGGAAAGTAAATAAGATACGCTTAATGACTGGTCCCTTAGGAAACAGTTAGTTTTGTTTTCCGAAAAATCTCGTTTTTCCCGGGAAACGTCGAGATATGAGTGAAAACCAAACTATTTCCCAAGGAGCCAGTAATTAAGTGTTTTGTTACGTAACTGGAGTTTTGTGTAAAATAAAAAAAAGCAGGAAGAATTACCCCCAAGTCAAAGTAACCTCTGGTAAGTGCGAGAGCAGGTGACAATTGCTTAATTGTTGCCCACTGGGCTACATTTTAGATTTAGCCATTGTCACATGAGGATAAATTAACCAATAAGAGCGCTTGTTAGATTAAACTAAACTCCAGCTATATTACAAAAGACTTCGTTCCTTTTGCAGACGCTATCTTACAAGAAAGATCGGATTTGAAGCTGTTATGAGAGTCCGCTGTACAAAAGGTGAGATTCTACAAAAGTCATTATGATAAATCTACTGCTTTGATTGCACAGAAGTTAGAAAGCAGGAATTATTTTAAGCCAGTACTTGTTAATAGCATTAGTATTCTAGACTGGGAGGTTAATGAAGAAACTGCCATATTGATTTATTTACCGTTTTTCATCAGGGCTTTCAATCCACACTTTTCATGGGAATTTCTTTGTACGCTCTACGGACCTAGTTTCTTTGCCCAATGTCGGTCCTGACAGTGGATTCAGTATGCAGATTGATATTGAAGACTCGCTGACAGACTCCAACCTGGCTGTGTTTCAGTCTGCTCTTCTCTATACAAGCACCAAAGGTAATGTGAGATTCACTGCAATCAGTGCCTTGATTAGCGAAGTAGACCATTTGAAACCAGCTTTCAGTGAAGGTTGAAGGAAAGTGCAACCTCCCTTTCTCGTTACCCTAGAGCGACTTTGAACGTTCTACAAGTTTGTACTTCGTTGTGCGATTAGATTTTGTTTTTTGTTTATTTTGTATTTATTACGTTTTCCTTGTTAGGCACTGTATTGTGTCAGATTCTTGTATTTTATTGTTATGAGAATTTATAGCATTCTGTTTCTTGTGTGTATTTTGGTGTAATAACTCATTATTTTGACTCGGGTACAACTGTATTTTGCAGGGGAGCGGCGTATTCGAGTGCACACACTTGCTCTTCCAATCACAAACAAGCTGGCTGATTTATATGCTACAGCTGATGTACAGGCCATTACAACACTACTAACCAAGATGGGTAAGTCGTACATTGATAGATCAACGGCACTAGCTTTTCAGTCAACCGTCAGGAGAGAACTTCACCACCCTAACTTTTGCTATATACCGTTTTCGTTTTGCTTTGGGCGTACAATGAGCTTATGGATTTGTCGTCTTGTTACATTACGATATGATTAAAATAAATTGTTCTATGTGGGGATGAAATGTAATTTTCCTATTTGGCACTTCAACTTTTAACTTGATTTGGATTTGTACTACCCTTTTATGAGAAATCACTACCTCAGTGAGTGTTTTGTTTTTTTCTTCATCGCCAGCTGTTGACAGAACGCTGACGTCTTCTTTAGGAGATGCCCGAGAAGTAAGTACTATATAAAAAACGAATTACACGATAAAAGACTCTTGTACCTAAACGCGTAATCTTAGTCACAATCAAGTAGAACCGGCCACTTCGGTGGAAAAAGCGGCGATAGCCTGATCACAATCACAACGTGTAGCCAGTGCCAAGCGCGGGAAAACCTGGAACCAGTATCAAGCGCGAGAAAACCTGTAACCGGTGCCATGCGCGGGAAAACCTGTAACCAGTATCAAGCGCGAGAAAACCTGTAACCAGTGCCAAGCGCGGGAAAACCTGTAACCAGTATCAAGCGCGAGAAAACCTGTAACCAGTGCCAAGCGCGGGAAAACCTGTAACAAGTATTAAGTGCGGTAATACGTGTAACTAGTGCCAAGCGCGGGTAACCATGTAACCATGGGAACCGCGGGAAAACATGTGACTGACGGTAAACCCAGGAAAGGTTACTAACTTGCTGATTGGCCAGAAAAGTTCTGTTTTGATTGAAGCAATGCAAACACAAAAGCCAGTACAAAATTTATTTCACGGTCATTTCTTCAATAACTTTTGAATAATTTTATCTCATGTAAGGAGGTCCCTTTCTGTATAATGTTTCAGCACGATTGATCTTTACAGATGCGTTGTACATGTAATGTTGTGTTTGTTGTACCAGGCTCTGATGAACGCGTGTATTGATACACTGAGTGTTTACCGTACATCGGTGGCAAATCAACCTCAGAGCAGCGGACTTATTGCTCCTCATTCCCTAAGATTACTACCGCTCTTCATTCTTGCCATCATGAAGCATGTAAGTATGACATTATTCGAACAAGAAAACTTTTGCTTGTGCTTTTTAGATTAGCTATTCCACTCGCCCATGTGTTCCAGTCATGCGAACCTGCCGTCACAACAGCCACTGGACCCATTCTCCTCGGCCCTCTTTGCCCGTCTCTCCCTTTTTCTTGCCTTATGACCCAATCGGAGCCTGTTCACAGGCTAAATTACTAGCGGTTGTGCCCGCTATTTATCTGCCATTCGATAACATTTTAAAATAACTCGATCCACTATTCATTCAATCCATCATTCCTCAGGAAAGCGACTATTTCTGAAGTTTACACTCAAATGGTGCTTCTAAGCAATTGTAGTTTTTAAGTTCGCTGAAACGTTTCGTTTGATTTACAGATGGCGTTTCGTCTCGGCTCAAGCACGCGCTTGGACGAGCGATGTTTTGCGATGCAGCAGTTTAAAGTTATGCCTCTTGGTCTGGCTATGCTGTCCATATACCCAAAGATGTACCCGATACACGAGCTCTCGGATGAGGTATGTCCAAAGTAACAAATCCTCACGAATAGCACCAGTGTTACGAATGTTGTGACGTCGGTCTGATGTCATTAGAATACGTCATGTTGCTTAGCAATGCCTTAGCCGAAATTTGCGGGCTCAGATAGTGCTCAGAGACCGTTTGAAATCACGGTGTTAATAGAGGAAAGCAAAATCAGCTGGACTTCTTGTGCGTTGATCGAATTGTGGAGTAAGAATTACTAGAGCACCTGCTTCCCTTTCTCCCCTGCAAGCCTCTGTCGCGCACCACCTTTAACCCTCTCCCCCCTGCCCCAGAAGAAAATAGGTTCTTGTTCACTTCTGTGAACACAATGACATTTTCTCCTTTCCAGGGTGCTCTCCACACCAAAGCAGGCCCGGTTCCAAATCCTCCAATTTACCACCTATCGGGTGAGAAACTGAGCAGGAAAGGAATATACCTCATGGATACCGGTCACGTGAGTACGAGAAGGTGTTTGATAAGATACAAAGGGTGCTTCTAGTTATTATATGTAGCTTTGTGTGGAGAAGAACGAGCTACAGCCGATGGAGTTACTCTGATGAAAGACCATCACACAAAACGCCAGCTTTTGAAATACAATATGGCGGATTGCATATCTGAGAGTCAGTTACGACACAATTGACTATCTGCAAAGCAGCATTCAGAGTTGAAGAAATCTAGGAAAAGTCACCTTCCAATAAAGAACAGCAGCTTCAATAGCTTATCTTGTGCTATGTTTTTAGTTTGCCATTACCAGCTGATCAGCGATGGCATTACTGAGTCATTCCCTGTGATGTGCAACTGAAATTTTAAATCATTTTTCAATTAGAAGGAAAACTTTAACAATTTAGAATTCACTGGGTAAAAAGATAAAAAGAAAACGCCTTAGAGGTATAAACCAAGTCGAAATAAGGATAGATAATAAATGAGACAGATTATGACGATTTATACGACATGTGTGACCAAACTGGAAAGCAGGTTTTGTATTTTGTTTCATATTTATTACTTGTCTTTTTTGTATAGGCTTTCTATATTTGGGTTGGACGTGACGCACCGATCGATGTTATTCAAGCGTATTTCAACGTGCCTAACTTTGGCAGTATTCCCGAAAACTTGGTAAGAAATTGTCGAACATTTGATTATACACACTGAAACGAAACATACGAAAGGTGACAGTTATTTCATTGCTGTTTCAGGGATCGCTTCCAGTGTTGGAAAATCCACATTCAGAGAGAGTGAGGACGTTTGTGGATTACTTACAGTCACAGAGAACGTGCCATGCTAACATTTATGTTCTAAAGTAAGTAGCACCTTAGATATTCTTGTGATCAGTAGAGAAAGATATAAACTTAATGTTGTTTGAATCGCTAGCAGGCATGTGCTTGGAATATATTCTGTACCCCTGATTTTAGCTTTAAAATTGTAAGAACTTTAACTAAATGATAGAGAACAATTTTCCTATGTATATACATCTACATTTGATTTCGTCGGTTAAGTCGTTACGCATCACACCACCGTTAAAAATATTACAAAAAGTTGATATGTAAGAAAACGTTTGTTGCTAAAAGATCGTGG
>Ga0126338_10000508_pt1 | contig 21236 bp, 21 predicted proteins | sample OrbCmetagenome_2_FD_92529 | JGI IMG/M metagenome (GOLD analysis project Ga0126338, IMG submission 92529) | Coral microbial communities from Petempiche,Puerto Morelos, Mexico - Orbicella C C metagenome | ecosystem: Host-associated > Invertebrates > Cnidaria > Coral | place: Petempiche,Puerto... | reverse complement strand
TGCAACTTTTTGAGTTGTTTTTATTTTCCGTGCTCAGGCTGACGTAAGTGACCGGAAGTGAAATTTCACCTCCTTAGCAACGCGCGCGAGCGCGCGCATGAATCGGTTAATGGGCCCTTAATCCTTAGTTCAATCCACATTTTTGTTGTTATCCTCATCTATTTCCTCGTCACCATCCACATCGTTACCCTCATTAATTATCCGCATTCCATCTTCATCTTCATCTCCATCATCATCTTCATCCACATCATCATTCTCGTTCTTATACACATTCACTTCTCTTATCCCCTTCTTTGCATCAGCTTCTATAATCCTGAAACGACATCGGTGTTAAATATGAATCGGATGGTGGAAATTGTTGAATTTCTTCTTCAATTGGTATACTTCCCTAACACTTTGATGTTTGATTTCTACAGATAGAGTCGATTCAAAGCCAGGGAACCCGCATTGCTTTACAAGTGGCAATCAGTGCTCCACTCGTGATAATTCCGCGCCACTCTCACTCGGTCGATATGCTTCTTGTTGATCTGGGACATTTGGATCTTCAGAATGAATTTGATCTTCTACCATTGCCAGGTGAACACGACGACAAGGAGAGTGTATTTGATGTCATGGAATTGTCTCTACAATCAGTGCAGCTAACGAGGTAGGCCACATTTCTTGCGAGGTTAGCATGTTTTTTTTGTTGTTGTTGTTTTTCTGTAGTGGAGGACCAGAATGGATTATTCCTTGTGTCCTTCGGAGTACTTTCAACCATTAAACAGTGTATGGTATGAAAAATACAGTCATCATTTCGAGAAATGTCCGAGTTTTTGTTCTGAAGCCGCAGGATGCTTCATCAGATAAGATAATTAATTTCCTTTTTGTAAACCTCTTTACTAAGCAGTAAACGAAGAGAATCTAAATTGTTATGGTAAGAATCTCAATTGAAATCTAAATTTTGGAGATAAATGAAGGTGTTCGTTAGTTTCCCATGGAACACTAGTTTCCGCGAATGGTGAATGTTCCAAACTAGAGGTTTTTCAACATGTGTTTTTCAAAATGTCGATTAATTTGTTCCTACAGGAACAAGTAAGTTAAAAACTTCAAATCCACCATGTATCAGTGAATTGTACATTCAAGTAACTGGAATGCGATTTAGATGATGTTAACTGGAGTGTTCAGTAGATGTGTTTCGTCATTTATTTTGTCCGGCTGTAGGGGTGTCATGGATTTAAGTTCATCTGCTGTTGTCAAGCGACATCTTATCGAGCCAATAAAACTTGATGCGAACATAAAACGTTCACTGCAGCCTTCTTGCCAAGACGTCCCGGTTCTAGAATGTTCTGCCACCTTGGACTTTGTTAAGGTATGTCACCGTTGGTTGTGTGAAATTTCTTGAATGTCTTTCTTAAAACAACGTATGCCAGCGTAATACCGATTAAATTCTGGTTCAGGTTTGGCCCTCTTTCCGGCGCATCATGCTAAAGATCATTCTGTACCATGAACTGTTGTCAGAGTTGGCTGAAGTAATTTTGGTTAGCGCATAGACTTTTGAACACCATAATTTCTCGGTATTTATCGTTAAAAGTGGTAACAAACGTGATCATATCACATTTTATGTAGATTTTGTATGTTTTAAAATTTTTATACGGAGACGTGTCTCCATTGCATGTAAATGAATGTTACCTTTTTCCCCCTCAATTGCGAATTCGCAGCTGCAATATCAAGTTTGCGAAATTTGTTTTATATTTCCTTCTTTTTTTTTATAGATGAATCTGGGTCAACAAGATTACCACGTACTCACTACACTTTTTCAAGAAAATCTAAAGGAATCTGAAGGTTACGCTTTGATGGAAGGTAACACGTGTTTGTTACTGAACCAGTGTATTGTTCTCAAAGCATTAAATTAGTCTACATCCAGAGTCAGCTTCTCAGGGTCATTGATAATTCAGTGTATTAACACAAAAGTAGTCATAATCGTCACAGTGTTGGGAAATGTGTTCATAATTACCATAGATGGTAATGATAATATTTCCCTGTTTCTCCGTAGGTTTAGTATCAATTGAGGGCATATAGAAAACACGAGAGGCAGTGTTTATTGAGATTTCCAGGCACTCTCTTGTCGTTGTTTGAAATTATGATGAACGTTTTCTCTCGTGTTTGATATGATACGTCCATTTTTGTTGTTTTGTAGAGGCAAATCAAACATCTGAAAACTTGGCAGAGGAACAAGAAGAACAGATTGAACCTACTATTGCAACTAATGCTTCATCAGGTATGATTGGATTGTTTTTGGACGTCTCTGCTTGTAGTGTGATTCCAGTGGATTGAGCATTGTAAATTTAGCTACTTGGGTAGAAGTACAGTAGTTGCTGCGTGATTATGGAATAAGCGTAGAGGTGGTGAAGATAATTTTATTTCTGATATACGTTTCCTAAAACAGCTGTATATTTTACTGAATAATCATGATACCTGTTCCTTAGTGAAACACATGTAACAGCTCAACAGATATATGTAGTGGTTTGTCTTCATAGAACCTGGTCCAACTCAGGAAGCTACTGACACAGTGTGGGATCAGATGGTGTTTTCATTTGATCTTGCCGGAGCGAGCCTTACTCTGTACAGTAATGAGAAACCTCTGGTAAGTTATTTGCAATCAATTACCGCAATCATATCACAAGGAAATGTTGTGTTGTGGTACAAAGGGGCCGAGGTACTGAGCAGATGTGCTTTATTAGTCGAGCGTTTTCTTTAAGGAACCTGAAGACTTCTCACTGTTCCTGTACGCTGCTAGTTTCTTATTGAGATACAAATCAATTTTTATTTTAGAGAAGTCTTGAATTTACCCAACGCACACAATAAACTAAGGGAGCGTTTCTTTGGGGTGATACGGATCAGGATCCTGATCTCTGATCATCGGATCATGACGAATCAAAGGAACCAGTGAATCCATTGTGGGCGTATCGGTTTTTTTGATGCACCATGATCTAAGTGATCTTGCATCATTGATCCTGATCGGTGCAGCAGAAGAACCGGTGAATCCACTCTCGGCAAGGATTCATCAGTTTCTTAGATGCGCCACGATCTGAGTGATGTTAGATCATTGATCTTGATCCAGACGAACGAACGAATGTACCTTAAGTGACAGAGTAAGGGCCACTTTAGCCTCCTTGTCACTTGACGTGTTCACGTAGTTTACTGCTGCAATGCACCATTTAACCTTGGGTATCAGTTCATTCAGCACCTAACTGTGAAAGACCTAAGGCTTAAGGATTCCCGACCGCAAAGATCGTTGTAAGGCAGTTTGATATATCTTTATGTCTTGCAGGATCCGTTTGATTCCCAGTCATCGTTTTGCGATCCAGCAACACGGTTATGTCTGTGTGAAGTGGACAAAAGTGTGGTTACCGTTGTTTTGCCCAGTGACAGATCTGTTCAAATTCATTGCATGCTTAATGGCTGCGTAGTGGAAGACGTTAGAAAAGGAACAGTTTCTGCTTTTCCAAGGTAAGCGTAACACAAATGCTTACTTTTATTGCAGTTTTGTCGATGAAGTTTGTCTTGATTCATCAGTCACTGATAAGTTAATTTCATTTTTGATCAAAGGTTAATCGACAAGAAAAAGGCGACAAATGCCAGTGTTACAAAATCTCCCAGCAAAGAAATGTGTGACATAGCTTTCTGCCAGTTGCCTTCTGGAGAGATGAAAGGTTTGTTCTCATGGCTGATCTTTAATAAAAACAGTTCTACACAAATTAAAGACGTTTTGTGAAACAACTGGTGCAGTTCTGGGCTTTCCAGCTCGCAAAAATGAAAATTTTGATCTCAAGATGGAATGCCTGCGTTTAAATGAGCCCAAACGCAAGGAGACTGCCGTTGTCGTGAAATGATATTCCTAACTTTGTTCAAAATGTTTAATAATCCAAAGCTTCTACTCCGAGTAAAATGTACACTTGTTACGTGTAAACAAATACAGTAACTATACTCTGCTTCATTGGCTTTCAACAATCGCTTGGAAATATAACAGTCCTCTTTGTTTGACAAGCATTCATATCGATTTTGTAGTTTCTAAGTAAAGAAAAAACACCCAAACAAATTGGAAAAAAATTGTTGAAAGCAACAGTTGCCTGGTCTAAAATGCATTGTTAATCTTGTAAGTTGTCTTCACACAAAAATGTTAAAAGTTCTTCTTGTTCTTTAATTTCAGTCGACATTTCCTTGCAAAATGCTACCATCTTTGTGAACTTTCCTTTTATACTTCCTTTACTGGAGTTCTTCACCGCCCCATCGTCTGATTTGTATGAGCGGGAGCAGCGTCAAACCACAATTGCCAGCCAAACATCATTCGTTACTTCCCCTGGTCGAGTCCTTGATCCTGGAAACGGGGATGTGCCCTTGCATAGGCTTGAAAGTGAAGTTATCACTGCAACTGGGGCTCTTAACCAGGTGGATGCTGCAACGTTGCGTTCTCAAGGGACCCAGATGAAGATTTCTGTTCATGGTGTAGTTAAGGAGCCGGACATTATCTTAATGTCCGACGCCACAAAAAAAGACAGTGAGGCACTTATTGTCCAGGTCAGTAGGGATAATTAAAGCTATTAAACTGTTTCTTTGAAACTTTCACTTGCTCTTTCGGGATTCATCCGAGGTTAAAACTGATTTTGAAATCATCGGTTCGTCAAGTTTAACTGGACTTCTTCAGGATTTAAGAAAATACAAGTCAATATGGTGGACTGATTTTTTTGCTTCGGTTTCGATCAATTTTATCAATTTTATTTTTTATACTTTTTTAATCAATTTGAAATTCAGAAAGAGAATTATCATTTGAAGTTTGTGAAGGTAAATATGCCGGAGTAGCGAATTTAAGAATTTGCCGTTACGAGCTCCAGTCCTTCGTAATATTCCCAAACCAATCCCGTGGGAGTTGAATTCTTTCCTTATGGAAACACTTTCACGTATGGCTTCAGGCCACGTGAGTGAAAACGTTCTGTATTATTCTTCTGTAAATTGAAATACGACTTTTAGTGTTTTATGTTGGTTTTGTTTTGTTAATGTTCTTGCGATAGATAGTCGCTCTTTATAGTTTTGATACTTTGTACGAAGAATATTGCTTTCCGAGGGCATTTGTGATTGATAGACAAATGAAACGAAGACGTCTTAAAATAAGGGAGCAGAAAGAAATAAAACAGGACTAGCACGTACGTTATTTTTATATGGTCTTTCAATTTCGTTCATTCAGGCGGAGGTGCAGTTTGATTACAAGCTGGAAGACGCGAAACAGATGGTTTCTGCAAATCTCACAAATCTCCACATGCAAGCCTCACAGTTTCCTGATGTAAAGAAGACATCTTACAAGGTAACTTTAGAAATGGCACTTTATGTATCGGGTTATGAATTGTGCTCGAGGTCACTTGAAGACGACTTAAGTCTCTCGTAATTTGCAGGATGACCAATGACATTAATAGGGGGTAAAGTCACTGGTTGGCTGGTGGCCAACGTAACCTCGAAAAGCCCTATTGGGGAGTGTTTATTTGTATTGTGTTTTATTGCATACGTTGTCTTACATCATGTCTTTTTAAGGGTTCTCCATCGTTCCTGATAGTGCGCCACCTTGCGTGTGGAGTCCTCTTTGTATGTCTTCTTCAGTTCCCTTGGCTCGGCGATTTGTTCACTGCCTTCTATATTTCTTTTCCATTATGGATTCTATCTGATGCACTTGATTTTATTTTCTGTAATTCTTCGCAAGCCAACTCCCATTTTCGTTCTACACAAACGCCATTTTGCTTTTGATAACCTTGATCTGTCATGGTCACCTTCTTCATGTATCGTTTACAGAGAGCTTCAGTTTGGAATTTCGAATAAATCTTTCATTTCTGTAAGTGTTTCATTTTGTGACTTTTGCCCAACATGATAATTTGATATGGCTTAGCCTGAGTGTTGGGCTTTTTGAAAGTACATCCCCTCCCCTTCGGAAAGCCTGATACTCAGGTTAGGTAAAACGTAAGCAATGTACCAATGAGTAAACCTTTCTTACAGGTTTTGAATCCTTGTTCGCTGACTTTCGAGTACTTAACGCCCGCTTCTAGCGAAGGTGGTCAGGACATTACTATTTCATTGGAAGAGATGGTGTTCGAATTCTCTCCTGGGCTGCTTACCACTCTCAGCAATGTTGTTGCAGCTTTAACAGGGCAACAAAAGGTTTGTTTGTCCCTTACTGACACCTTAAAGCCTTAACATTACATTGCGTTGCGTTGCGTTGCGTTGCGTTGCGTTGTATTGCATTGCATTGCATCGTATCGCATTACATTACATTATATTACCTTGATTTTGATTTGTTCTGTGTTGATTTTGATATTTACATTCAAAATGTGTGGCAAACTTGATTGCTGGCAAGAAATGTATGTAATTAAAAAGTGGTAAATTCCAACAAAATGATGGAAAGTAATTCTTCTAAGGGTACATCGAGCCAAATGTGAACATTCAAGCATCGCATTGTCAAACTTGGCCAGCTCATTCATACCACTTATTCTTGGGACTCAAAGCGTTGTTCCGGGTAATTTGTCAAAAAATAGCTCAACACTACGCCTCCTGAGTGGGATTCTAGTGTATCGCAGTTTTCTTTAGGTGGTTTGTCAGATTGCCCCAACATTTTGCCGTATCTGTTAATAATCCTTGGCGCGTGGAGGTGTATTGTGAAAGATAGAGCGGTTTTCATTTAATTTGAGTGTCGAAAAGTAATTGGTTTTGCACTTACTTCGCTACGCGATTGGCTTAAAAACTCTCGCCTGTTTTTCATCCAATCAGAAGTAACCCCAAAACCAATTGTGACTCACTCGCACACGTTTTCCCTGCTTCGCGTCAGCTACATACTTCGAGATTTGATTGACTCACTGGATTGTTTGCGTCCTTTGTGATTAGCTAGAGTGATAACTTTGGTTTTGGTTTTAGGACAGCCATTTGAAAACCGCTCTATGTCTCCTTAGCTTTGTTTTATGCCGTGTTTCACCTCTCGGTTGTACATTCAACAGAGTTTATGAACATTTTAATCGTTTTTCTCAATTGTTCTCATTGGAGTTCAAAAGAGGAAGTCACATTTCAACTCACCTAGAGCAACTTATTTATTTTTGTACTCTTTCTAAAGGTTGATGAAAGTATTCAGACAACAGGACATGAGGTTATAGCTTCCCCTGGCGACTTGTGGGATGCCAGACCAGCCTCGGCCGAGTATTGGTATAAGAAAAAAGGTAAAGGGAAGTAATATGGGTATTAGTGGGGGAGAGAGGGGGTGTACGGTTAAAACCCAGGCATTAACCCTGTAATTATAAATCATTTTCTCCGTTATACTAATGTGAACCAAAAGTGTTTATTTTTAACGATCTAATGACATCTGTCACGAAGTAACCAAACTTTTCTCTGACGCACTCAATATTTCGTTTTATAGCAACTGAAGATTCCAAACCCAAGTTGGTGACAAGGAAATCGACCGGTGATAAGGTAAAATTTGTTAAATTTAGTGTTTAATATAACCTCGAATTTGGTCTAATGTTTGGTCTTGCGGCACCAAGGCTCTGGAATAAACTAGCCCTCCAGATCAGACTTTCATCATCAGAGGCACTTTTTAAGGCTAATCTTAAGACTTATCTTTTTAAGCGTGCATTTGATTTGTAGTTTTTACTTTTTAACTTTTAATTTTAACTTTTAGGATTTAGGATTTTAGGTTTTTAAAGGATTAGGAGTTTAATTTTAGGATTTTAAACTTAGGATTTTAATTTTAAAGTATTGTAAAGCGCCATGGACAATTAGTGGAAAATGGCGTAAAATAAATGTATATTTATTTATTTATTTTCCAGCACGTTGTCATAATAACGTCCTAGTTGCCTAAGCGAGATTCCTGAATTACACGAGAGTGAAAGTTATTCAAAAATTACTATTTTTTACCATCAGCTGAGTTTAACAACAAAGGAAGTTCAAGTGGTGTTTGTGAATGAGATTGAAGGAGCTCATATCCCATTGCTGTTGGTGCGCTCATTCGTGACCGGCAAAGTGTGTGATTGGACTGCACAGGTACATACTATGATACAAGTATGAAACTCATTAAAGAGATTAAGCGTGTTTTGATCAACAGTAAACAGGATAAATTAAGCAAAACAATTTAAGAACGACATTTGACTTTATATTATTTCTTAATGTTGATTGCTAGAGTGAAAACGTTGAACTAAATAGTTGCTTAGATGAGAACATTGGCTTTAACGCTTATTACGGTTTTTAGATTCAAACTCGTCCTTTCCGTTTGCCATGCATTTTTTATGAAAGTATCTTTGAGAATATTTGACTAATGTTAAAAAGGGTAAAATATTTAATGTTTATATTGGTCAATACGCTTAGCTGCACTTAGCGAGTTCTCAGGCATGCCAGTTAAACTGAAAAAAAAAAAAAGAAAGAACAATATTTTAAATAAACGTAATAGGCTTAAAAATCCCAATTGAAGGGAGGCAGACCAGTTGGCTGGCTCTTTGCCGAACAGTTGAACAAGGGTCTACCGAGATTCGGGACTCAAGACCAGCGGATTTCAAGACCGGCGTCCTAAACACTCGGCCACGCCGCCTCCAGACAACTAGTTGATGACTTACCTCCGGGTTTGATTGTTTTTGTTAACTAGCTCAAAGTAGAAGGAGATGTGGCGGCTCAAGTCTCGTACTACAATGAATGTCTGGCCGCTTGGGAACCGTTACTTGAGCCGGTAATCGTGGAGGAAGAGAAGACCATGTGGAAAGTACAAGTTAAGGTAACAATCTGGGATGTCACTGCTTCCATCTGCTCTTTGTAAAATAATGAAAAATGTAATAGTCAGAATTAATTTTGTACGATCCACGTTTTTCAGAAATAAGCGGCCAAAATTTGTCTTTGTGATTGGTCGATGTTTCCTCTTTAGCTCTTTCTGGCAGAAGGGTATGTATCAAGCTTCTCTCCAAAAGATGTGGAATCGTGCGACGGTCCTCCGCGAGACATCACAGATGCTTCTAAGCCTGCGGATGTGACTGACTCTGGTTTACGGTCTCAAGCACAGAAAAGAACTTCCATTAAACGGCCCCGGCGACTGTCTTCGTTGCAGTGTTCCGGTAGGCGAGGATGGTAAGGTTTCATTTTAGACATATGGGAAAACTAAATTGTTTCATTTTCCTCTATCCGTGTTAATACTCATTGTATGTCTCTCAGGTATATGTTGCACACGAGTCGGTAGTTTTCTTGGCATTTGTCTTCAGGTCGTAGCAGTCGTGTAAAAAGCCATTTATCTACTTTCCAATTCTTTTATTGTATAATTGCATTTTACGTTGTCTTCTTTTTGTAAGAACGATATATCACGAGAGATTTGGTCATTCGTCAATTACCATGCAGTTGTTCCCATTCAGTTTCGGAAAACGTTTCATAAGCAAGTATTTCCTGCCGAATTTGCAAAGGGAACTTGTCTTGCAGTTTGGGGCGCTTGCTTGCTAAAACTTTTTGCTGGAGTAACTGATATGCCATTGCAGGTCAGGAAAGAGATCAAAGGGTCGTCAGTATCCAATTGACACCACATCTGATGATGAAGACGATCTTGACTATGAAGGAGCCATGGCCACTTTTGTCCAATCCACGAAAAGGGTGTTTGCAGACCCCACCAGCGATGCCAAGAGCTACCACGCTGTAGATGCAATAGATGCAGTACCACCTGATGAAGTCGATGCTACCGATCGAGACAGACAGTCGCAAGCTACTTATGTGGTCATCAATTCACATGACGACTTGCAGCTGACTGTTACGCCAAGAGCTATACAGATCTTATCTGAACTGAGTGAGGTACTATCATTAAGAAAGAATGTTGCCAGTTCACGCCTTACTACTTGTTGCCTAGTACCTTCTTGCATTAAACCAGGATTAAACAAGAGCCGCGTAAGGGTTAATGCTACTTTCACTTCTAATTTTACGTTATTTTGAAATGAGTGTTTTTCTTCTCTTAACGTTCAAAAGTATTTCGGACAGGATTGTGTTTTCAACATTAGAATTAGACAAACTGTTGTTGGAAATCGTCATTCGATGGCAAACAGTGCTATTTTTGTTGTTTGTTGTTTGTGGTTCGTAGCTATGGACAGTGGATAGAAGGAAGAAGCTAAGAACAGTTCCAGGACCAACATTTGTCATTCATAATGAGGTACAATCTGAAAAGTGGGCTACTTAATTAGATTTAACATATCTCATTTTTTTTCAATTTTTTCATGCTCCATTTTATTGTTTTTCTTGGCTTAGTGTAATAGATTTTGCTGTTGAACTTAAGAGCAAAGTGTTCATCTACGCTATATCAGTTCTATTTCAGTTTAAACTTTGCATTTTAATAGGCGCATTAAAAAAACCAATGAAAATCACGGATTTCCGTTATATGTACCACGAATGTCACCTCACAGGAGAGGGTAACGAAATCAGCAATGGTAGCTGCAACCGCAGTCGCGTTTCTTATCTTGTATTGCTTTGAGCAATTTACTAATAATAAACTGAATTTATTTTGTTAGCTTTAAAGCCAAGCTTTTGGCCTGTGCACCAGTTAACACAAAATAAATCTAAGAGTGCAAATAATAAGTGTGATTATATATGGAATTCTTTAGGATATGTCACTGAAAACTACAAAAGGTACTGCTAAAATCATTTCACGGATAGATTTGTTTGTTTTTTCGTAGCTTGGAATTCATTCAGCAGTTACTGTGAGCCCGAACCATCAGGTATGTTATCCGTTCTTGAATATTGTGTGTCGGATAAAACCAATGGAGATAGACTTTCCGATGTCGACTGTGATAATAGCCATGTCGACTATAAGTATTTAATTTTTACTTCTTTGATTCTTAGATAATACTTTTTAGATCGAGTAAGTTAAGTAGTATGATCCTACCTTATGTTTTGGTTTACCTTAGCTTTTTAAATCTTAATCTTATCTAGTTTTTGCTTTTTTAATAAGATTTTTTAAGATTTTTATTTGTAATTTTTTTTTATGCTGAGCTACTTGTAAGAGGGCCACAAGTTCATTAGTTTGAAAACTATTAAGTGTCACCCTTGTTTCTAAGCGATTAACTAATCAACTTGTTTTCTGTGTATATGCGAAACGTGACAATCTCATACAGAACATTTCACATGTGCATGGAATTGCTTCGGCTAATACTCTTCGAGAACGCCAAAAAGCTCCATAAAGGAATTTTTTCTTTGTCCGCTAAGGCCCCAGTGTTGATGGTGTAACATTCTGCGAAGTTCATGCCGGCAAAACGCAAAACAAGATTCAAGTTTGTACAGTTGTAAATACACAAGTCTTGTAATGTAATGTTTCACTGGCAAAAGGAGGAAGACGCGCATTTTCCGTCCATTTATCTTCCTTTGTCATATCTTTTTTTTTCTGTTCATCAGGTTCCAGACACGGATCAACTATCGGTTCGTCAGAGAACTCGAAAACAGCCAGCTGTCAGACAGCAGAGTCTGGCAGATGTCGCGATGGAGCTGCCCAATAGCTCCAACAAATGTCAACACCGGGACCTAAAGCGCATCTTGTCTGAGCCTCTCTTTAATCACCTCAGGGACAAACTACAAAAAATAAGAAATAAACGAGCTTCTTCTGAACCTTTATCACTAGAGGCCATCAGACAACGAAAACGTTTCCAGCAGAATCCGGTCTCCTTCCAAATTGGCGAACAGCAAGGGAAGACAAGCAGTCTCAAGAAAAAGTTGTCTCCAGATTCAGCCGCAGAGTGCGGTGGGAAAACTGCAAGGTCACCACAAGGTCCTAAGCTATCTTCAAGTCCAAGCAAAGAGTCGATACCGGAGGATGAAGCCATAGCTATAAAGGCAAACAACGATATTGAGATGTTAAGTGCCCATCCACCCCCAGAAGAACATGAAGAAAAAAATGATCCTCGTTCTACTTTTGGTGAGTCAAAAACAAAAACCAAAAAAAAACAGAAAGAGGTTCTCCAACAGTTTGTGTAAATGGTAAGCAAAAATGCCCGATGGTAAGTTCAGTTCAGTTCGGCCATTTATCATTTACTCAAAGACCCCGATTTTACTGAAAGAGACTAGGACGAGTTCAACCTGATCATAATTCCAAGATGGCGGTGAGGAAATGCAAATTTTAAGCGCATTTTCCACTCGGATATATCGGTCAAAAATTTTGGACTACCTTTCAAGACGTTTTTTCCGGTCGGTCGAGCCAAACTTTTCAGTCCTACCATTTACATTGTGACCCAAATTCCCGGCATTTTTGGGTAAATGGTGAACAACCCTAGACAATCCAGACTGAATCTTTAGTTGCGTCAAACACTTTAAGTCCAACATGGAGTAAACAGCTGAGCTTATAGTTTCTTATACTCAGATACTACGTCGAAGGTGAAGAACTTGGTATTTTGTTTATACCTGCAGAAACTGACGTCGGTCATACCATTGCCAACATCGGTGCCCTAGTTGGTGGAATTTTTGCACCACATCATGTTGCAGAGAGCAACGAACAAGATAGTGAAGCTGCAGGACCTGATAGTGCTGTGGACGATGACAACATTATCTCTGTGACTGTGAGTTCCATTTCTCCCTCACTGGATCTATCGATATGATATCGAAAGTTTCCAAATTCTACAAGGGGAATTACACATGTTATTTAACTTATGTAGATACATGTAGTCTCTTGGGGAACCTGCGCTGATATTTTAGTTTTTTTTTTTTTTTTTTGAGTTATCCAGAACTACCCTCAAAGCGACAAGAACCTAGAAATGAAAATCAGAAAGATAGAAAAAAGGTGTGAACAAATCTTACGAAACAGGGGATCGAAGCTTACAACAGAAAAGTTTGACCGAGTACACAAGACAAACTTGAAATATTCAGAAATCATGAGTTATTTTAAGTGACGCCGCTCCTTTGACCGGTTTTCGAAGACTTGATGTGTCTTTTGTATTACTTTTTCCCATAGGTGGATGGATTTTACAATGTCTCTCTCATCTCTATTGCTCGATCTGGATCGTATTTACATAAGCTTTCTCCAAAAGATGCTGTGCTTCAAGAGGTAATTGCTGGATACCTGCTATTCATGGTTCTGTTAATTCCATATTATTAGGAAATGAGTCTAATGAAAAGAAAGATATCAATACAAGATATAAGTTGACGTATTTTGTTGGATGGAAACAACGGCAGGCCTTCAATTATGGGCAAAAGTTGAAGCCATTCTGAAAAGCATATTTTGAAGGAACTGTGTAACAATAAAATACATAAGCTTGCAATTGCTGGAGGCGAAGTAATATATCAAACTCGAGAGACCGTGGTTTACCACATTTGCAAACACCGAGAAAGCAGCTTGGAAATGTTAATAAAACGTGGTCTCGAGTGCATGATATAGTGAATCTCTTCAATTGAATCTAAAACAGCGGAGAAAACGGAGAAAGAGTAAGATTAAAATCTGATATTCAAAAGCCATCATGGTTATGATTTCTTTTGTTTGAAATTGATAAATTATTAAATAGTTGAAAAACGGACGGCGGGTTTGTTCCATATCATTTTGATTCCTTTGCGAGAAAGATCGATAAAGTCACTCGTGAGGTACTCTGTGCATAGAGTTACATTAAATATAATTTTATATTGACAATTGATTTAATTTTTGCCTTTAATGTTTGGTGTTTTTCACAGGCAAATCATAAATGGTACCTTGTTGTTCAGGTAGAAATTAAGAATGGTCGCAAGACAGTCACAATTCGGTCACCATTGCAGGTAGGATATCAACCGTATATTTCGTGCCTTTTGGTAATGTCTTACGTTAAATAAATAACCTTTACAATTCAAGTCCTCTTAGATTCATCATATTATCACGTTATGTTTTGGTTTTATATTTGCAGGTCCAAAATCACCTTCAAGTTTCAGTTGACATTTTCGCTCGGCGCCAAGGTTCGACGGAGTCGAGAGCGGAGCCTTATGTGAAACTGTTTACTGTCGAGCCATCTGGTGTGCAAAACGTTCCTTTGTACGCAACGTACAGCGAAGAGCTTTTTGTGAAACCCAGTGGTCCTGAGTGAGTATGGCCTTCAGCAAGATAGGATACTTACCTAAGATACCCAGAGTTAGGAAGCTGGGTTCATTGGCAACTTTTTTACTTCGTCAGTAGCCGAAAGAAATTGTTGATAGAAAAAGTAAACTAGGAACTCTAGGTTAGTCGTTCTGGTGACAAGCAGTTTGCCAAAAGATTCTTCGGTAAAATGGGTAGAACAAGTTACCATAGCCACGGATGGGAAGCCCGATGCCTTTCTTGCCATTACCGTTTGCTTCTAGTGTGGTGTTCAGCTTGCTTAATTTAATTTTACAGTCTATTTCTTTCAGTTATAATATATCATCTTCATCGTTAACTTGGAGTAAGTTTACCAAGAAGGAACCTTCTTGTGTGCTGGTTTGTTCTTCATCCAAGGATTCACAGACTTCCTCTGCTTTCTATATCAAGGTATCTACACTATCCCTCAGACTTTCTTTTCTTTTCTTTTTTCTAGTTTATATAAGGGAATCTTTGTTTGCAATATTTTCCTCAATAGCACAGAAGCGATTCAGATTCTGATCAAGCAACGAAAACTCAGTTCTGAATATTGAAAGGGCATAAGAAATTTGAGCCGCGTGTATTGAATGCTCTTTGTACAGCGCGGGTTTTAAAACTAAACATTTTACAAAAAAATGCATGACCTCATTATAGCGCTTATTCCATCCAGAAGTTAAATTTTGTAATTTCTTCTCGAATATTACACCGACAGAGCCAAAATAGCAGTAATTACCTAGTTTCACAAGCTCTTTTAATGTTTGAAGTCAATATGAATTTAGCATGGTGCCTTCTCTGTCGCATGTTAATGAGGAAAAATGTAAATAGTGACGTAAGCAAGTTCTGCTAAACAAGTCTCGTATTTACCGTCTGTCATTCCATTTATCAAGTCAAACGGGAGTACATAGAAAAATGCATGATCTTAATTTTAGCTTGTCATTTTATGTTTTACGTTTGTAGGCTCTGTGTCAGGCAGACAACTTGAACAAACTGCCAGCCGGTGTTGACTCTCCGCATCACGTGATCCGTTTGTACCCTCCCCTAGTCGTGCACAATAAACTTCCTTTTGAGCTGGTGTTGTCACCCCAGGTAAGTAACCTTCATCTATTGTTTTGCTGTGTATGATACCTGACTGAAGAGTAAATTTCTGTGCTAAAAGGGTGATCATAAGAGAGACGCTGCTATTCTTTGCTGTTCAGATAACGAAGAACAGGCATGACGTCTAACACTTTTGGCGCGAAAAATGGCCACCACTTGGCTTTTTTATATGACTAGGATTTCCTAGACTCGGTCAGAAAATACATACTTTGAGCTTGGTCAAGTTGCAAATTCAAAGAAATTGAGGTTTCCTTCTTGAAAAGAGCATATCCTTAAAGAAAAGGAAAGGAGAACTGCTTTCTCTCTTCCAATGAAATTGAATTTGCTGCATTCAATTGCAACGGTTTTGGAATTTCACTCTTAAGTGTTGCATGTATGTTTTTGAGTTTATTTGATGTCCTTAACTAGTAAAACAGATTGAAAGCCTTTCTACCAAAAAATGGAATTGCGTCATTCACTTTCGTTAACTGACGCAGAATGAAGACAGTTACCCCTTCATTTGTTAATGATTTGGTTATCCGGTATGTTTTGAAGTTATTTGCCTGTAAGGCTTACCCTATTGATATCCGTTAGCAGGAAAAAGATGGAGAAGACAAAGTCATTCCTCCTGGAGATAAAGTGCCTCTTGTCAGTGAGTGTCCAGGAGACGCCTGTGAAATAAACGTAACGGTACGGCAGTGTCACATGATTATAACAGAAGTTACTCTTTGCCATTTAAGGCCAACTATTACTGCACCGTGCAAAAGTAATGCAAACGAATTTTCACGATTTTTGGATTATTTCTAGGCTTTTCGGTGAAAATTAACGTAATTTCGATCGAAACGAGAATGGTCGTTATTTTCGGAATGGTAGTTGTTTAGATTTCTCGCGAAATTTCGCCTAGCTTTCCGAACGTGCGGAGGAAAGTTCGCAGCGGTGGGTTTCAAAATTTCTTACGAAAATTCGGAAAGTTACATGAACATTGTTCCTCTCGCTCTCGCTGTCGAGAAATTTGGCTCGGTAATAAAGTACATTGTACAGTGATGCTCATAAGGCGTTAACGATGTAGTAAACCACAACCAACTGTCCTTAAAGCACATCAAAGCATACATACGGTGTCTGGATAGCTTTACTTAACAGGCCATGCAAATTCCTCTTTAATTCGTGTGATCGTTTCTGAATACGATTTTAGTGTCGAGATGTTGGGTTTGATCAAGCATTCGGTCAGGATGGCTGAATATTGGTCAAGTTCTTTTTCTTGCGCGTTCTTAGAAAGAGACGTAGCCGAGGTCCAAAAACACGCAAAAACGAGGCCAATAACCAGCCGTCTTGACCGAACAAGCTTGGTCAAAGGTAGATAAAGGTATAGTATGTGGCACAAAGAACAACAGTTTTTTCGCCTGACAGCGGGTAATTCCGAGCGGCCAGGATAGCCCCATCTTGCCTGGTTGGCCAATCGCAACACAGGATTTGGGTCGTCTTGTGCGCTCGCGAGCTAGCCATATAATAAATCTACAGTGTACACATTGTTTTATAAATGGAACTGTGGTTTTGTCTACCCCTCTTCGTAGCTAAGAGATTACAAAGAAGTCAACTGGATTGGACAGTTAACTGTGAAGAGAGAAGGTGGCAAGTCGCAAGAATTGCTAATGCAATCTCAGGAAGAAACTGCGAAAGAACTTGTAAGTTCTGAACGTATTTCTATTGAGCTTAAGAAAGCTGGAGCAACTGAGCCGTGGTATTTTAGGGCCCTCTTCTGAAAATACGAGCAAGCACAGTACTCTCTTTCCATAGTTGAAAACTACTTTAGGTATAGATTTCAAAAGCCGTGTTAATTACGACAATCGTTTGGGCCTCAATCCATTCATTGGTGTAAATAAGCAGTGGCAAAGACATAAATTTTTTTCAACTGTCAATTAGCTTCGAACATGAATGAAAATGACTCAAAAATAAATATTAACATTTAATTTTAGTCCCTTGGAGTATTATCAATGCATCAATCTGGAACAAGAGAACTATTTATCTACTCCCCATACTGGCTTATCAACAAAACTGGATTGCACGTCGAGTACAGGGTAAGTTACTTAAACACTACCCGTAATATAGCTACCTCTAAAGAACTACGTCACAGTTTGCAAGTTAAACACGTCTGGCCAGTCATAAAGAACGAAATGACCCAGTAAACTTGTAAGAATTCGAACTAAACACGTTACTACCGCTAATCGCGGGAAAAGGGGCATAACTTTAGACGCCTTTTTTGCCAATCTGAGAGCTCAGCAATCTTAAATTTAACGAATCAAAGGGAAGCTGCTCCGGACGAAGCGGTCAGTACCACTTGACTGATTGTTGCTTGTATTGGAATAGACAGTAAGACGCTTGACCTTCAATTTTTGATCTTCAACACAGGTCTCAAGAACTAAGCAAGTCTATCAGCAATTTGCTGTGGAAAAACACCCACTTCTCTTCAATTTCACTGAAAAGTCTTACAGAAAGGTAAGATTTTGAATCTTGTCAGTAAAGTATGAATTTAATATTCGCGCTATTCTCTGAGTACTTGATAGAAGACTTGCCATATAAGACACTTGTTCCGCCTGCCGACGTAATTACAATGGACAGACATGTATTTATTTGCGTCTTCTGAGAATTGTTCATGGAAATCGCAGTAGATAAACATAGCAGTGTTTCAAAGTTTAGCTAAAAATAAGCACGATTGATGAATTTAACCAGTGAAGAAACAGCGTTTGCTCGACCAACAACTCAAACCATTAAATTTCATTAGCAATAAATCAACTTACAGGGTTGCACAGGCTGCCTTTGTACCAAAATCGCGCGCTTTTAAGCAAGGGTAGAGGAAGTCAAATATCAAACAGGAAAGACCGTGTTTGATCACGTTTCCAAACATCGAGAAGAAAGTTGAAAATACGACGCGTAATTTTCATGTCAGAACCCTTGCGATTAGAAACTGTTTTTATTTTTTCGTTTCGGTGTTCTTGATTCTTGTAGGCCAGACTCAGAGTATTGGGACATTCTTGGTCGAGTAAGTTTTCTTTGGATGCTGTGGGGGATTCTGGAAAAGTTACGTGTAAAGCAAGCGAGGCCACAAAGTTTGAGGTGAGATGATAGTTGTAAGAACTGGTCATGTCAACCCTTTCGTTTTACTTCTTCTTCCTTTCGTAAACTATTCAACAACTTTTTCCAACATGCCAGTGATATACGCAGTTACAATACCAGATATACAGCGACAAAATCTACCCAAACCACGCGTAAGGTCAAATAACAGATGTTTGGAAAGAACTTCCAACCCATTTCAAAGAACTTTATTTGCTGTTCCATGAAACGATAAAACATCATTTATACTCAGACCAATACCCGAATTAGTTTTCTATTTCTTAGATTAAACTATAAACTGTAAATTCTTCCTTCATCTCTGCTGTCCTACAATTAGATATACCAAGGCTGTAGGTTGACTCGAAAACTTAACCGTTCAATTAGCCTCCAGACTCACTAAAGACAAATGACTGCAACAGCTGCCTTATTTGAACAACCTGTCCTGCATTTGAATAGGGAGCTTGAACAACGACGAGGACGATGCCTCGTAAGAAATGAATTTGTATTTTACAAGGGAAATTCGAGATTGTCTAGATCTATTCGGTACGCCAATGGCTCTAAAAACGTGCTTAAGCTAAATATGCAACGATGGCGTTCAATTCTAAATGGGAATACAAAAAATTAGCCGTCGTCGTCCACGTTCCGTAGCCGACGCAGAACTTGGTCATTTCACGTTGTTGTTTTGCAGAGGACGGCAAAGAAATGTACAAAGATTTATCATGAACGCACGTGCACAGCTATTGTTTTGCCCATTAAACCTTTTGTTTGGTGACGTTCTCGTTGCTGTCGTGGTGGTGGTTTGCTTAAGCTCTTACATACTGCAACTGAAACGATATTTCTAATGGGAAATAACAAGATGTCTTTTTTGTTTTTCCTTTCCAGTTTATTTTGCAAATCGAAATGTCAAGAACAGGTTTGACAAAGATAGTGACGTTGACTCCTAAATACGTCATCATCAACAATACAGAGGTACAGAATATTCACTGTTGATTTATTTGTTCAGGGTTCCAGACAATTTTTTAAGGCAGAGTGTCAACAAGGAATTCCATCGGCTCAATTCCCACTGCTCCGAGCAAATCATTTTAAATTATCTATTGAATTGTCGGGTCTTTTAGCTGACCTGGTAGGGTTTTTGACCTGAGACCCCCTACTTATTTGGAACACTATTTTTGTCGGAATGTTTTTTTTTTGTTTGTTTGTTTTTTTGAGTGACGTTTGTCCTTATAGTAGCTTTAAGAAGTAATAAATCATTTTCTTTTAACTGACAATCTGCCGCAATACTTTTTCCCCCTAGATCTCGGTGTCGTTTACTGAAAATAAGGTCAAAAATGTTCTGTGGTTTGTTGTGGAACCAGGAGAGGTGAGTAATATTAAATAAACTTGAATGGGAAAATAATAAAATCAGTAAGTCTCAATTGTATGGTTAGGACACAATCTTAAAAGGTGCTTTAAAGGTACGCAAGCATCATGACTTGTGATATTTTTCTCCTTTCTGCTTCATAGTTCTGTATTTTCATAACAATCTATTGAGACATTATTAATAATAAGTGGAGATTGACTCGAAAACTTTTGGGTTATTTCAGTTTCCAGACTCAAATTGTGCATTTTCTCCCTCATTTACTTATATTTACTATAATTATTATATATAAAACTCTAAGTGTACGAATGAATGAAATTCCGAGGAAGACCTGTTAAAAAAGATGATGGGCACGCAAACATTTCAGGTTTTTTCATTCTACGTAAAAAGAACTAGCGGGGAGTGTACTCCGAGCAACAATCGCATAACAGTAACATCCTATTAAACATATCTCAACTGCTTCATCTATAGAGCAAGCCATTTTGGCCAAGAGACAAGTCCAGCTCTATCGTTTTGAAGCCAACCTTGTCAAACGTGATCTCGCAACCGTTCAATTTCAACTCGTCGCATACAACAGTTCTGAGGATTCCTCAGCTCCAGGCCCTCACGGTCGACGTTCATGGCGAAGTAGAAGACTCTGTTACAACTATAGTGGTAACACACTTCTCCCCTGGAATTGGAACGATTAGAATTGAAAACCTGTGTGACAACATTCCAATCCGGTTCCATCAGAAGTAAGTAAAACTGTAAGGTGACTAGCATGAATAAAGCGTCGAATAAAACGTCGCTAAGGTCCAAACATCAGTGACTTAAAGTAATTGAATCCTAAAGAATTCGTTTGAATAACCAGTCAACGTTATGAAAGACCCTGAATGATGAATTTAATAGACATTACTCTCAAACGCATTAACAATTCATGAAGTTTAAACAAAGAAAATCATAATCCTGACGATGTTTGGATATCGGAATTTAAGTAGGGTAGATTTTTAAGTAGTATGGATTTTCTGTAGTTTAAGTTTCGATTGAAATGATGTGTCGAACCACATTTCCAAACACGTCATAGTTCGTCACAGATATTCTGCTATCCGTCGTATTTCAGTTTTCTTTTCAGTGTTTGGAAATGTCAGTGGTAAAACGTGGTCTCTCGTCTTTGATATATATCATCTACAATTTAAAACACAACGAGAATTTTTTTTTTGCATTGTAAGGGTAGTATAAGTCCAACATTGCCTTCCCAGTTTGTTTGGGGCAGATTTTCACACTTCTTCGGTTAATTAACATGAAAATAGTTTGTTTTTCTTTTTCCTCATCGGCTTTTTCGTGGTACTTATGATTTGCAGGGATTCTGGGCAAGTCACTCTCCTAGATTCCAAGAAAATGATCCTTTACACGTGGGATGATCCCCGAGGCGTCAGAAAACTCTTCTGGAAACCATACATGGCAATAGATAAGCCAGTAGAGATCCCAGTGGACAAGGTAAAAAATTTGGAAGACATTTAATTTTTTTGTGTTTCGGTTGATTTAAATTGTGCACCCTGGGGGGGGGGGGGGGGACCTTTCCTTTAAAACGCGCTGGGCGCCCCGGCGAAAAGTTGGAATCAACCCCTTTAGCTACCCCACTTTGGGGGTGCCCCAACCTTTTTT
>Ga0126338_10000507_pt1 | contig 21237 bp, 11 predicted proteins | sample OrbCmetagenome_2_FD_92529 | JGI IMG/M metagenome (GOLD analysis project Ga0126338, IMG submission 92529) | Coral microbial communities from Petempiche,Puerto Morelos, Mexico - Orbicella C C metagenome | ecosystem: Host-associated > Invertebrates > Cnidaria > Coral | place: Petempiche,Puerto... | reverse complement strand
CGCCACTTTTTCATCCAATCAGAAGTAAAAAATAAAAACCAATCGTGACTTGTTGGCACACGTTTCCTGCACTTCATATCAGCTACATGTAACTACGTTGAGTTTTGAATGGTTCACTGTATTGTTTGTGTCCTTTGTGATGGGCTGAATTGATTACTTTGGTTTTGGTTTTATGACACTCAATTGCAAGCCGCTCTAAGACACTGTTGAAGGAAAAGTTTATTGTACCCAGAGAATCATCGTTGGACTTGTTAGATTTGCTAATGGCAAAAGCTTCCTTAGCCCTGGTACACAAGACACCTCCTCTTAGGGATTTTCCTTTGGATTGTCGAGAGATCTTGCCCTCAGAGATTTCTCAGTGAGATTCCCTGCGGGAGAACCCATGAAGAGGTACTTTAAAACAACAATGAATTGACAATATTTCTTTGTTGACTTGTACTCTGTAGAATCGAAGTGACACCGGAGAGCAAGATAGTGACAGTGACGTTCTCAGTGACGATGATGATGATGATGAAGATGGTGAACTGGGAAACAGAGTTCAGTGTAGTCCATCATAAATAATTGACTCCTTTTGTATAGATACCCTGTAAAATATGAACTAGGCATACATAGCCATGTAAGTAAGACTGTACATGTAAACAGTTATTCAAATGTATTGGAAAGTTAAGTAGAACTGGATTTTGTCACATGCTCCATCTGATGTTATGTAACTGTTAAAATAGAGAACGTTTTGTGACACTTGACAAGACATTTTATGACAACTTAGAAGTTTCGTTATAGTTCAAAACTTAGTTTCACTTTTAGATGAACAATGCCAGCAATATACAGAGGGTTGTTGGGATTTCTGTGCAACTATTTATGCAAGTTGTTTGGGTTTTAGATCTCATGGTGTTTGAAGTAAGCAATAAATCAGGGTAAGGTACTGAGGTTATTTTCCAACTGTTACAGAATTAGCTAAACCAGGTGCAAACTTTATGCAGCTACAGCTGGAATGGGCATGATTTACTTGTTTTCAGTCAAGGAACATGTGCTACTCTTTGCTATCCTCTATCCCAGGCTTTCTCAACAAGGGAAGCAAAGAAGAGAGAGCCTGGGATCGAGGTTGAGAACAGTGCCAGCACTCAAGTATTACAACAGCTGACAAGCCATGATCCAGCAATGAGTTGCTTAGCAACATCAAGATCAACCTGTATTTTTGGTCAGGTATGGATGTGTGACTGTTATACACACTTAACCCCCCCTGTCTTTGCCTGTCAGCAAGTTCTCTGGGGGGGGGGTAGAGTGAGTACCTTTCTGACGTATCAACAATGTCTTGTTTCTCCTTTACATCTTGGTTTTCAAAATCCTTCTCTGGAGTGTCGGTTTTGGTTTGATTAACAGCAATTTTTTGAGGGAAGTGAAAAACTAGTCCTCAATTAGACTGTGAATTGTGGTTTGGTGTAGTGATGCTAAACAGACTATTATGCTGTAGTGAATATTTCTATACAGCTTTATTTCACCACATTTGTATTCTCGGTAATAGACTGGGACTAGCTTGGAATGGAGGCTCATACAGGGGAACCCATTTGCATTTAAAAAGATTTTTCGCATTAGCCTCAGTTGCAAGCTAGTTCCAGTCCAATACCGAGAATACGATGAAACCAACGTGAAGAAACTTGGAACTTTGTATAGAATAACAGTTATCTCTATATTGTAGTGTACTTCAACATGCTGGTTAGTCTCAGAACAAAGAGATTATGAAAGAAACGTTGTAGAACAAATTATGTGCTAAGCACTGGAAAAAAAACTATGAAAAAATAAAAAACAGAAGTTAAAATTTACAACTTCGAAATATTTCTTGTAGCCAATGGCATTCCTGACACAAACTTGCGAGTCGCAGGCTTTCTTTCAGGCTGCATCTGCGTGTGATACAAACACTAACAGGCTACTGTTACAGAACATATTCCTCCCTTCCCTTATGTCCTTTATGAGAATTTGGAGTCACATCATTGCAACATCCCTGAGTCAAGTTCTTTGTTTTCATCAGCTGTCTCCCCGGTCAGTTGTGCCTCACTAAGTGCAGACAACCCAGGTTGACATTTCATGCTCCACATGAGGGGAATAACACGTATTTGTCAGGGTGTGTCCAGGAAATGGACCAAGTTGGCAGCTGATACCCTTGCCAGCCCCGGTGGTGACTCCAATATAAAAAGGATGGGGGTACTCGTCGTACCTTTTAGGGGTTAAAAAAGCGGTCTCGGTACCTGTTAGGGTATTTATCTTTCGCGGTACCTTTAGGGTATTGAGCCGAAAAAAATATGACAGGAGATATTTAACAACCAACTGATATATCGCTATGAAAGTGTCAGTTGATGCGTAGTTTCAGAGTTGGTACCTCTTTTAGGGGTGAAAAAAAAATTCAAGCCACTCCCAAAAAACAGGATCTTGGTACTTCTTAGAAGATCTTTTCAAAATTTTTGATGAGCGCCCCCGCCCTTTTAAATGGAAGTTCTCCCCGCTTTCCGTCAAGCCCTTATTTCTTTCAGTTTTGCGTAAACCAAAAGTCCGCTTACGTTTGAGTTTTTCCCCTCACGGCTGATAGTCATTATAATGCGGCGTACATGACGTATTTGGCTGTTGATTTCTCGCCGTTTTTCCTGGAGACGAGTTTGTGTAATATTGTCTTCCGGCAGCCATGTTGGCTTGTGTTCGCACGGATAGCTTTTGCCTTGTTATGCCTGCCTTGTTTGAGAGATCTCCGCTGTGATATCATCCATGGCTGCTTATATTGAGCGTGATGAACGTTGCCTTTTTATTGGAAACCTCGACTCTCGTGTAACAGAGGAAATACTCTGGGAACTGTTCTTGCAGGTACAGAAAGCTTGAGCTTGTGAAAGCTTTTAAACCATGTTTTAACTTTTAAAAATGCGTAGTGTAACATGTAAATACATACAACAATTAAAATATATCCATAAAAGAGAAATCAAACACAAAAAAAGACCAACGACGTGTGGTATGGATCAAGTTTTATTACCTTTCCCAATAGTTTTCAACGTTCCACAATTAATTGATCGTTGATTAACTGACCCTTGTCAAGAGGTTATTTTGACAGTTGGGACGTGCTTTAGTGACTGTTGCCATTGTGAAGAGGTGATCTTTGCAGAGAGGTTAAAATAAGGGTGAATATATAAACCGTCCGCTGGGACAAAAAAAAGTGGCCATTGTTAAGAGGTGGACATTGTGGAAAGGTCGCTGTTAGTGGAGGTTCTATTGTAATTTATTTAGTTATTTTCTGTTTTCTTAACCTTAGTCTGGTCCTCTTGAAGCTGTTCACATTCCGAAGGACAAAGAAACAGGCAGACGAAAAAGCTATGGTTTTATCCGTTTTTCGCATGAAGTCTCTGTACCTTATACCATTAGTCTAATGAATGGTATCACATTATATGGAAGAGCAATAACTGTCAAAAAATCTCAACAGACTACAAATTCTCCAGGAAATCAGAGTCCATCTAGCTTCCCCTCGCCACCTTTGTTTGTTAATCAGAATGGACAGCCAAGCCCTTTTCCAAGTCCACATCAATCAAATTATGGCTGTGGAATTTCCAACATTTCACCACTGCATAGGCCATTGTTTGATTATCATAGAGAACAATCAAGTCCATCAAATTACAGCCATGGAGTTTCCAATACTTCACTCCGGGGCCAGTTAGGATTTGAGTATCAGAATGGGCAGTCAAATCCAAACTCAAGTCGGCTGCCATTTCCTCCTGCAAGAAATGAAATTGACTATAACTCCCCAAGTAGTCATCATCCCTTTTCTCGGGATCAAAGGGATCAGATGTCACCATGGCAACAGAATAGAGGACGAGACTACCAAGGAAGACCCATACATCAATCAGGTCGTTCACTTAGTTCTAAATTTCTTCCAAGGGGCACAAGAGATTTCAGAACAGATTTTATCTAAATTATAATTTATACTATTTCAGTGTTTTGCTGTAAAAACACATTTTATTTTAGAAAACACCCAGTAAAAAACCATGCACTAAAAACCATACTTTGATAATCAGATAGAAACACAGAACTAGCTTAAGTTGTTGACACAATGAAAGGATGGGTAAAGAGAATGTACACTTTGGTAATCTAAATAAACAGTGATTTTTCTTGTAAAAGAAATGGAAAACATTTTCTCCATGTTTCTAATGACTTTTAGTATAAATCTACTAGTATTCTATCACAAATGACGTTCTCTAATTGGCACCGCTACTCACTATTCCGTTTTAGTATAAATCTACTAGCGTTCTATCATGAATGCCGTTCTCTGATTGGCCACGCTACTCACGTTCTATTCTGTGATAGATAGTGAGTAACATAGAAACATGCACTGGGGGCCGCTTCTTTGAATTTCTTCCAAGGGGCACAAGAGATTCTTTGTGTTTTCAAAGTGTCTGTGAAGAGGATTTAGATGAAAGTTTTGAACGATTAGTAGATTTACTCAATAAAAGTACCATTTTTTGTCACTGACTTGTATATTTTACTAGTAGATTTATACTAAAACAATTAGATTATTCGCTCTCGATTTCTATGCATGATAGTTGACTCACACTGCGCCCTCATCAACTGTCACATGATAGAAATCTCAAGCTCATTATCTAATTGTTTTGTAGGTAGTGAGTAGCGTAGCAGCATATGCTAGAGGCCGGTTCTTTGTTTTCAAAGTGTCTTTGAAGAGGGTTTAGATTAAATTTTTGAATGAATAGTAGACGTATACTAGAGCAATTAGATTATCCGTCCTTGATTTCTATGCATGATAGTTGACTCATGTTGCGCCCTCGTCAACTATCACGCGATAGTAATCTCAAGCTCATAATCTAATTGTTTTGTAGATAGCGAGTAGCGTAGCAGCATGCGCTAGAGGCCAGTTCTTTGTGTTTTCAAAGTGTCTTTGAAGAGGCTTTAGATTAAATTTTTGAATGAATAGTAGATGTATACTAAAACAATTAGATTATTCGCCCTTAATTTCTATGCATGATAGTTGACTCGCGCTGTGCCCTCTCAACTATCACTCGATAGAAATCTCAAACGCTCATAATCTAATTGTTTAATAGACTCACTCAAGAAAGTATGATAGAACTTGAAAAACCTGTCTGTGTTCTGAATGTTATTGAGCTCAAGATGTCCTTACCTGAGTTTTTCAGATAGATAAAGCTAAGAACCCTGATTTAGTGACTACACAGATTGACATGATGATTTCAAAACAGCTGATGTAGGTAGCATGGGAATTCCCATGGATTCCTATTTGAAGAATTTTACTTTCTTTACATAAAATTCTGTTATTCTGTTATCATCTATTCCTTCAGTCTAGCACTTAAGTTTAGAACAACTCTATGCCAATCTTAAAGGTATGTTTTGCTTTGTTTATTAAAATAATGGTGATAATGATACTCATCTCATGTCATGACCAACTCAACGCTGTGACACATGGAAGTAACTGTTGTTCATATCAGTGACGGATCTAAGGGAGGGGCCGGGGAGCCGCCCCGCCCCCTTCTTTTGGGTTACAAAAGAAGAAATGACTGAAGGAAGAAAAGCCAGCAGGGCAAGTAAAACAGCCCCCTCTTAGCTCAAAGTGTGGATCCGCCACTGCATATGATTGCGGTTATTATTTTGATTTAGAAAATAAACAAATTACTTCATCATTTGAAGATATGATTAATCATCGCAGTTACACACACAACTTAAAGCAGCTGTGAAATTAAAGCCTGGAAAAAATTCAGGCCTGAATGGGATTCGAACCGATGACTTCTGCAATACCGGTGCAGTGCTCTACCAACTGAGCTAACAAGCCAACTGGGAGCTGATCACGTTGTGAATTTTTTTCAGGCTTAATTTCACAGCTGCTTAAGTTGTGTGTATAACTGCGATGATCAATCATGTCTTCATATCTTTCCCCGCATTTCAAATATATGATCTTTCGTATATTCACTTGTACCTTATCATTTGTTTAACATCAAGTCTTTATGATGCTTTTCCCATTTCCCAGCCAATTACAAGCCAAGTTAGCCCTTTGGAAAACGTTCGAGTAGCAAGGTGCCAGCAAATTGCCCAACAGTCACGCAGCTCCATCTCTCTTTGTCAATTGACTCACAAGTTAGAAAACCAGCTGAAATATTCCTAAGAATCGCATAGCTCAGAGAATTCTCGCACCCTGATTGGTTGCCTAGGTGAGGTATTCATCTGGAATTGCGACTTATGAAAGCGAGGCGCGTTGAATATTGCAACATTCAAACAGACGTAATTGAAACGGGGTTTTCTTTCACCCAAAAAGAAGGCTATGCGATTCAAGGAGAATTCATTACCTGACGAGGGAATTCCACGTTGAATTTCACTTTAAAAACCGATATAACATTCATCGCTTCGCGATTCGCGCGATATCGGTTTTTCGCGTGAAGTGCAACGTGGAATTCCCTCTGAGGTAATGAATTTTTCTAGAAAGCCAAACTACAGTCAGTCAAAAGCGTTTAGTGGAAGTATGCAACCTGTTTTGTCTAAATAAAATTGCTGCAAAAAAATATTTGGAATTCACCAAAAGAAAGTTACAACAGATGTCGACGAAAAATTTGGCAGACAAAGGGAATAAATTTTCTCGATGAAGGACTCAAGGTACTAGTTGAAATTCCTGTCTATAAAGATCATTTGTGGAGGCTTTTTTCCATACGCGTGGAATTGACACTCGGGATACCTTGGTTAACAACATGACTGACGGGAAAAATATCTGCAATAAAAGACGTTCTTTGCGGTTAACTGGATTTTAAATATGAGAGAAATTTGAAATAATATCTGTTTTTCACCTGACCAGCACGTAATAATAAATACTGATAAAAGTCATGCGATCCTTACAATATAAACACCATAACTACACGAGCAACGATCATGTTACGTAGTAAAATAAAATCTATTAGTTGCTAGAGTGTGTTCCTGGACTAAAAATCGTGTTAAAAATACCTCTGATATGTTTTTCAAATTCAATTTCAAAAAACGTGTTGAATGACAGCACAGCCGATTTTATGCTCTTTTCCTGAATTAAGTATGACCTCACCAGCGTCACATGAGGGACAGCAATTGGTCGGCTGTGACACTCCTTTATTCACAGACACCGCATAAAAAGAATAGTCATTTCCGCCGAAATTAAACTGTTAAATGCTCTAGCTTTTTAGCTGAAAAACGTTCAAATATAGCATTCATACACCCCATCAAGTTTCCAAGTGGAAGGGAAAGTTAGATGTGTTACTTTGTCAAAAAAAGTAACCCGTAAAAGCCTTGCAAATGTGGAAGGTAAGTGATACCGATTTAGTCACTGTTGTTCAATTTTTAATGTACGCTCAGATCGTGGCAAGTCCATCTCCAGTCCCTTTGAAGCAAATGTTTGCTCTTTTTGATATTTTCGGCATGTTGCAAGTTAATTATTTCAGCTCAAAAATTCACACTGCGATTTTGAATGCAATTTCGGTCGATCAAGACGCTCTCGACATGAATTTATGCCACCTGAAATTTAAATTACGCCTTGAATAACACTTTATCGAGCGATCACTTGAATTTATTACCGTCTTCGATCGATGCGGTTCTTGAAAATTTGTTTCAGCTTTTGTTTTTCCACTCTTTGGAAAGAAAAACATTGATCTTCATGATCAGAGAAATACGTTTAAATTTTCCGTAAAGGTCAGGATGTTTTTTTTTTTTAACAGGGCCACGGGTTTATTAGCATATAGCATAACACATCCTTTTTGCCACCAGCCTCGTATTATTGCACTTTTCTTGTTGAAAGCAAAGGCAGAATAATCAACAAAACCATTTACGTACACTGAAATCCTTGTCTAGGGGAACTGATTCTACTGCTAGTTTTCCCATGTCAGCGTGAAAGCCTGCTAAACTTTTACTCTTATTTTTTTCAAGCGTTGCAACTGAAATATAGATTAATACATTCACTTATGCTGTTTTGACCCCCAAAAAAATACCTAAGTGATTAAATCAAGATATGCTCTTCATATACATACAGTCTGTCAGTTTGACATTTTCTTAAATTATATCTATTGTATAAACCAACGAAAGAATTGAAAACTCACACTGACGAGATAATGTGGACAAAAATTATCGCTTTCAGTCAATCTTTGCTCAGTTTCCTTTGTCGCTTTGATCTTGTCTGATTTATGTCGCCTTAGGGAATTAACAAAAATAAGTTTAAATGAAGAGGGATAAATAAGACCAATAGAAAGATGTTATTCATGCTACAAAGGCTCCGAGGAACAAAAACAATTAAGCCTAAATATCTTAAAAAGCCATTCCTTTTCACGTCCGCTAAGTAAATTTGAAAATGTTACTTTCTAGAACGAATTAAATAGTGTATTCCTATCTGCGCAAGTTTCATATGTTAAAACTGCGTTGCTTTTCCTCGGAGCAGCTTTTCCTTAAACATTTAAAACCTTTTTATGATTGCATGTTTTTGAAACAGCACAACTAAGACAAAACAATGCGGCCGGCAACATTTTTCAACGGTACTTAACTAGTTTCCGTGTAACAATGTTGCTTTGCGGTAAATTGCTTTAAAACTGCCTTGTTTGTTATGCGTTTTGTTTCCCCTGGGCCAGTACAATGCAACATGTGCAAATTGCAACACGGGTGGTAAATTTGAGGAACAATGCTATTCAACTTGCAGCAATACAAAATATTTCTGCTCTTCGAGTTGCTGACAAAATGTGACCCTCTTGGCGTGATGAGGCTATTCAACTTGAACTTCTCAGTCCTTCGTTTTGGCCAGTTCTGGACGAGGTGAAGTTTTGTATAAGAATTAAGCAAACTGTTATAATCCCCGACTCATCTAACTGGTTCGTCGTAACATTTGTTCGAATTTAATTCTCAAATGCAGTTGATCGTGAGCGTTTTTAATTAAAACCGATTTATAAAATACACTTCTCTATGGTCCGTTGGTTAAAGACAAATAAGTTGTTTCCGGTTAAACAAGTTCTTTCCATAGTCAAAGAACTCTTTGTTTCAACATGGTTTCAACAGGAGGCAATAAGACAATGGTCTCTTTGTTTCAAGTGGGTCTCGCAAAAGAATAGGAAAACGCACAGAACGTGCCTGAACAACATTGTAATCGATCACGATGCATATTTGCGTGTTTGTGTGTCCTTACAACTTGTGCACTGGTTGTTAATAGGGCTCTTTTATAACCTGAAAACAAAATCAGTTCAGTTGAGTTCAGTTGGTGAACGTTTCCTAGTTCCCAGGCCTTCAATGTCACAAGCCTTGAATACACTTGAATGGGTTCTTTGGTTTTGGAATGCGTTTTCTCTGTTATCAGCATAATTACACTCGCATTCCACTTATGAAAGATGTCTCCACGTAGTCTTATCAAAGACCTTTTATATCAAATTAAGAAAAAGGGTTGTCATGTGAACGGACCATGCTTGACCTGTTACTGCCCCTTTTCTGTGTCTAATTGTTGTGATTTTAATATTGTGGGAACAAAGCACATACATCCCCCGGCCAAATACTGCCTAGTGATTAAAACTGTACACATCCTTGCACAGCCTTGCATTGTAAAGCGTGTGCGACTCAGTCCTTGGAGGTTAGCTGTAACTGATCTGGGTCACTATAGCTTTCTTATCACTTTCGTGGAAAATAACTCCGCGAGTGTAGGTTGATATCACACCATGAAGTTACTACTGCATGGTAAGTAGGTATCTCACAGGCGGCCCAAGCTCAGTATGTGACTGTTGTTTTGATGCTACGCAACGAACGCTTTTTGACTTTGCATGAAAATCCAATTCAGTTGTTCTAAATATGCTATGTTATGTTTTAATCGCACACGCTCGGGTTAATCAAGTCGCTCCAGCAGTTTGTTATTGGACAGAATTAAAATTCTCAAGATAAGACTATGACCACCGATGGCGTAGATGTTATTCCTAGCAAGTAGACTGCATCGTTGCCTAAGTTAACAGTACGTATAGGCTTGTGTTATAGTACGTGCTAACATGGTAGCTACACCGCCAACGGCTCAACATTTCGTGATTCTTTCATAGTCATTTGATTAAGGTTGTCCATATTTTTTATAATCCAAAGTGACAACGCTCACCTGGTGGTCTCTCTCGCGTGAAGTCCATTTCTCGCGTGGGATCCTCTCTCGCGTATCGTCGCGCACACGAGTTGATCACACAAAAGGAGAAAAATAGAAAACAAACTGCGGTCACAGGCATGCGTTGTTTTGTCATGTTTGTGATCGCATTTTGTTTTCTATTTTTACTCAAGCTGAAATGGCCGAAGACTGATAGTTTCTACACAAAGGATGTATGAAATTTGAACTAGCAGTTCTCATTTAAATCTGCAATCCACTCCGTAAATAATGCATGATCACGTTTCTGGTAGCCTACGAGCAGGCTCACGTTGGAGCACAAGCGCGCGAGGCGTAGCCGCGAGCGCGAAATCGAGCGGCGAAGCCGCGAGACGAGAAAGTACCTCTTCACCAGACTCCTTCCCGCCGGATCGCTTCGCTCTTCACTACTCACGCGCGTGACTCAAAGGTGAGCCTGCTCGCAGGCTACGTTTCTAGTATTAATGATAATGATTGTAATGCGAGAAAAATTCTTTCAACTTTCTTCCTGGCTAATGGCTCTCTCTAGAGTCAGCAACGCAAGGAGAATGGATATTGATTCGCACAGGTTTCACGATTAAATAACTCTCTACTTCGAATTAGGCTCGCCTTAACAGTCCGCCATGCTTTTTTTTTATTTGCCGCGTAGCCCCGCTTCGCTGACAGCCAATCACAAACGTTTTATTCAACTCGTTGCGAGACAAGTTGTAGCTTCAGCGGTAATACGAGCAGGAAAACTGAAATTTGTTGCAGAAAGTAGAACTCGAGTCTTCTTTGCGCAACATGTTGCCTCAACTTGCAACACTTTTCTTTTTTTTGCTGCGAGACCAGTTGGTCACAAATGTAGTAATATGCACAACAATGGGTTTCAACTTGCAATGCAACAATGTTACGAGACAAGTTGAAGGAAAATGTTGCTCCTACTAGCGGACCCCAATTCTGGCAAATTAATGAATATTGCCATAAAATGAAAATTTCTCAATGGTGACAAAACTTCCACGCTTTCTCATTCAGACAACATTGAAAATCAAGATGGCAGTTCTGAAAACCACTGTTCTTGTTAAACTCATATTATTTCAGTTACAAAATTTCATTGCTGAGCTATTACTGGTCAAAATTAATCTCTAAAATCCAGCTTTCTTCATCCAGACCGAATCATTAACACCTTGGAATATCACTTAGCTAGCTTTGAAACATGTTTCTCTTTTGAGACTAGTGATTTAATTACAATTTTAGCTTTATCGAAATACTAAAAAAACAAAATTAACGACCGAATCTAACCATTTTTAAAAATATTGGTTCGTGCATTCTCCACCATTGTCTTAGTGATTTTGATTTTTTTGCGAGAAATAAAGGTCTTCACCAAAAGCGTCATTTTAGCAGCAACTTTCGTCTTTCGTTCTCCTGCAAACAGGTTTTTGGTGGTTTCAGTGCGTTTTTTCGATGTGTCTAATAAATCAGTTCTGAAGTTATTAAAGTGACCCAATAAACTAACGAAATGTAGGTTTAATGGATTTTTCATTTCTCCTGTTGAACAGCCGTCATCAAACGTAGGTCAAAAACACGCCACAAAGTATGTAGCAGTATAAATAGGAGACTTTTCTGAGACAAAAATAGCTCCTAAATGAAAAATTCATAAGCCGGTTTTAGATTGGAGTCAAATCATTTTGAACTATATATTTCAACATTTACTGATTTTGCACCAGAGTGAATACACAGCGCTTACTTGACCAAACATTTAAGTGGATTTTGATGGGTTTGCATGAATAACTCTTGAAATCCACACAATATTCTCATACTTCCACTGACTAATTCTATTCGGCATGATAATGAGCTTTGTCTCAAGTTGTACAAATTCACGTCACGCTGTGCGTCTTTTTCTATATTATCCGCTCCTGCTTTAATGTCTTATACGCCGGGTTTTCTTTTTTATCGAACGGTTTTCGGTTTTTTTTCGCTTCATCTGTCGCGCTGCCTTTGCTTCAGTCTTTGAATTTTCACTGCTAACTGATTGCTTGGCTGGTAAGTAAAACTGAAAACAAAATCATCCACAGGCGGGTTTTAGTCAAAAGCTTTCGAATATTGATCTTAGTTTAGTAGATGCATTGCCGTTTACACTAAACCCTTGTCTATATCTTTGTTTATCTCAACAGGGTTGTGAATGTCAAGACCTTCACACAGTTTAGTTACTAAGGTAAGAATTCCTGTTTTTCAAACTTCATTTTCTTCGTTTTTCAGCGATCTGTCTGATTAATATCCCGCTCTGTTATTATAGAAAGGTTAAATATTAGTTCTGTATATGCAGTACCTAAAAACCCACCAAAGTTTTGCCTCGTATATCAAAGGATTTGTTCAAAGGATAATTCTTGGCTTACAAACACAACAGCCAGAGCATTTTTGATCTTGAAAAGAAACACCGCCATATTGAAGCTCAAAATAGCTGAATTACGGAATTCAGTGGTTATGGGCTTCCTTGAGGCTTAATTAATCGGGCGAAGATATGCCAGTAAAGGAAACTCGCGGTGATAAACTTTCAGAACTGGGCTGATGTTTTATCCGATAAAATGCTTAAGCGGATTTCAGTTCATAATTCACTGGCAAACGGTTATTGTAATAATTTCCGTTTCAAGAAGAAAGCTTTGGACGAAGGCAGATCATATAAACACTTGATCAGTTCTCGTGCTGTGCCATTCACAAAGAATTAGTCAATTTTTGAAACAATAGGTGTGCCGGGAATTAATGATACCAGGTTTCCAATTCAGAGCGTGTCTTCATAGGCTTGGTTTTTGGTCCAAAGTTTTCAGAGAGCGTGCAAATACTTTAAAGCTTGACGTAAGAGTGTCTCGGTGTTCTCCAAACGTAAATTATTTACTAGAGACGACAAGGCGAAACTAGTTTTTCTTCCACTGAACCACAAGTCGTTACGATTAAAACAATTATTTGCACTCTAAATCTTTTATTGCCCAAATTAGAATAACAGGGTTAAATTTTTCTCAAATAAAAGCTCTACAGTGTTAAAAAAAACCATCGATGCACCAGAGGTGAAAGCCTCTTCAAAGACATCGCTTTTGTAAGTCAAAAATATAATCTTAGTATTTGAGATATGAATAATTCTGGTAGTTTTCCTTCGTCTTGCAAACTGAAGATCTGTTTGCCGATTAGAAACGTTTATTTGACACAAAATGTCAAACAGTGTTCATTTTTTTTCTCGAAACATAACAAATAAAGAAGTTTTAAAAAATTGAGTTCTATTTCCGAAATAAAATAGGAAGTTAGAAAAACTCATGCCTCGGGACATCTATATATATTTTAAATTATCTGTTTGATATAATTTGATTTTAGTTGCTCTTCGTTCCACGTTCTGAAAATAGATCTCCGACCAGCTTTTTGGAATTCTTTTGTGTTTCCGGTAGGAGACGAAATGAAAGGTGTTTCAAGTGCCGTGGGATTGAGTGTTATAAATACAGAATGTTTAGTCGGTGCAAGAAGACTAATAACGAAATAAAAGAGAAACTGATTTGATATGAAAGTAAAACATCACCACGTCACGTCTACAATTTGTGAGTCACCTCGAACACCCTTTGGAGACTTGCAAAAAGGTAGAAATAAGAACTGAGAAATCTAAAATCTGCAAAACTATTCTCTTGTAAGGAGGCTCACGGGCACCGAAGCAACACCTGAGATTGCCTGGCAACCTCTCCAGCGAAAACCAGCGTTCAGCCTATCCGGTGAGACAGAGAAAGATCACTCTGTTATAATATTGGCATAGGGTAGGATAATTAATCGTTAATTTAATTCATACTACAGTGCAAATCATGATTAACACAGACGTATTCGTAATTTTCTCAGCTATATAATAAATGAGTAATCGTAAGCACTCGGCAATTTTGAGAGAATATTTAAACATCACTAGTAGTGTAAATCCTAATTGAGCTCGCATTTAAACGATTACATATGTGTATTCCTGTCTAAGTTACCGATGTTTTATCACGTTTCTTTATAACGAGTGCTGTGTTTCGGAAACGTTTAGCATTGTGCAGCCACATCGCGAAATATTGAGTTTGTCCCGTATTTTCCCTCGTCTGTGAAATATTGCAAGAATCTCCGGAAGAGATGTTTCACAAAGATATTAAGAAAAAGAAGTATGTGCACAATATTTTAAAAAGCGTTCCACGTGGAAAAATCGACATTGTACAACGAAACGACCTCGAGATTTGCCGGGCTTAAGGAAATTTGTCAACATTTGTTTTTCCTGGTTCAATGTCCGTAAAAATAGGCAACAAATTTTCCGATCGCTTTTCACTTGGAACAAGACAGTAGCGTGGATATCATAGAGTCACCTAACTCAAGTGTTTGCTGTATAGAGGCCATAAAGGGTGCTTGAAAATATTGTCTGTATGGCTTTGTGGACAGTTAGAAATATCATGACACTAGTCAAACTCGTCCCCAGGGTCATCTCGGCCATGCCTTCCAACCTCACGTTTCGTTCAGAGAAAACTGTTAGCTATTAATCAACTTTGAAGCACGAGCCTACCACTAATGACTGCTCGAAGTTGATAGAGGTAAATTGAGCACCGTAGCGAGTTAGTAAAGATGATGTTTTGAGTGTTAGCCATTCGTCAGAGGCTGGTGGGTCAACGACCGAGGAGCTACCTCACGGTTTGTGCATCTTGAAAAATTTAGTGCAAATTTTTCAAGTTCGTCGTTTGTAATCCGCCTTAAACTTCTCCATCCTTAACCATCCTTGTTCCTTCGTGGTTTATTATTATATCTTTGATGTTTTTCTATCTTAGCACACTATTATTTTCAGGTTTTCTCCAATTTAATTTTTATAAACTTCGCACGTGGCTAAAATAACACCGACTGGCTTATTCATACATGAGTCCTAATTTGGTATTTTGTCGCTATTCTTTTAAAACACCTGGGTCTTTATCATATCCTGCAAAAACACGTTAGCTTGCTAGCGAGTACACCGGAGTACTAGCGATTATCAAATGAGCGCTATTGGTCACAACCGCACGTGTGCGGTTGGCATGACGATGGACATGCATCCTGTTCACACGTAACTAAGCAGTGTCGTAACTAATGTTAATCATCGTGTGGTGTTTTGCACCGTTCATAGTCAGGTGTTTTTTGTTTTTGTTTTATTTGCTATTTTTGCTCGTTTCGCTCCTCTACATTCGGTATCGTCCGAGAAAGCTGGTCAACGACCATCACGCGTCCTTTACCTTTCAGCGACTTGAAACAGAAATAGAAATAGCAATGAGTCTGTCGCTCTCTCTCGAACGAGAGAGATCCTGGGAACTAGCTTGGAGAAACGCGCACTGTAGCAGTTTCCCGGCTATGAAGTGAAGCGCAAGCTTGATACAACAACGAGACATTCGAAAACAAATTATATTATAAAAAGCCACAGGAATTAATGTGATTTGATCTAGGGGCGGTCACCGGTGGTGGTTGGAAATTAACTTGACTCCGCCTGGGGATCGTATGTTTCTTTTACTGTGGTTTCGTCGCAATGTTTGCGTCAAAATTGAAGGGGTGGAACTAAATGAGTTCTGACGTTCCAAACTTCAGTGTCAGGTTTGTTTTGCTTAGCAGTACAACAAGTATTTTGAGAATTTCGCCTTCTGCTAAAAACGGAAATTTTATCTCGATCCTATCTTGGATTGTTGAATTCGCTACAAAATCTATCCGCCTCACTTGACCCCTTTCTGCGGGAACCTAAACTTATCTTCTTTGACGTCAGACTGTTCAGGGCGAGGAACTATTTGCGGTTTTCAAATATTTACAAAGAACGCAACCTTTATTATGTCCGAACCAAATTGAAATTGCTCGTACTAATCGGAAAAATTGTTTACCACCGAAAAGGTTCATGGAAAATGCACTCTCGCGCGGTATTCTTTGTTTTACAATCAACCATGCAGCTATAATTGATTAATTACAAATTCGGAGTCATTTCAATGTAATTGTTTCTCTGACAATGAATTTGATCGCTCGGTGTGGTTTCCGGTGGTTTTTCAGCTTGAAAATTTGCGCTTTTGCAGCTCTATTATTTTTGCCGTGAAACCGTTTATGAACCTGTATCGAAAAAAGATTTCGCCTTTCGAGTGTTTATATACCGCGCGAGTGATCACGCGAAACGTAGAACCTCCGAGAAAACCACGCGCTTGTTTGATTTCATTTGGTGTCAAGGCATCGATTTACTTGTCAACTGAAAGGTCGTCTCGCAATTTGATTGGCTGTCGCGTGATCCTGGTGTCCGTCAATTGTTATCTCAGGCATTTCCATTTTGGTCAATTTAGTGAGTCATAGATGTCCATTTCAGTTTTGTATGCCCGATTAGGGACCGCTTTGTCTGTAGTGTTATTTTCACAAACATGTGTAAAAGGTTCGTAAAGTATTCTTGAAGGAATCAAGGAGCAGAGGAGAAAATTTTACGAGAATCGTCGCATTTTAACATCCGTGATTTCTATGTCCTTTTCGTTTATAGGTTCGATAGCGTCATGTTTTGGTGTTTCCTGTGGATCGGTTGCTTTTTCTCTTCATTTCAACGAGGTAAGTTTGTAAAACCTTCCCCTAATTATCACACTTTTGCCGAAACGTCGCTGAAAATATCTCGGCTTAAAATCAGCGACCCTTTCATATCATCAATGATGCTGTTAGCGATCCCTAAACACAACAAACTACTGATTTTACCGTAATATTGCGCCTCAATCGAATGAACGATCCTCTAAACTTTGAGAGCTCTTCATTCTGGAGCAGATCTTTGGTGCGCATCGTATTTTTATGCAGGATCGCAGCGAGTGTAATCGTGGACCCAGCAAAATTCAGCGAGAATTGCGATCTATCCACGGAGCACTTAAATCGATGTAAGATTTCTCAATGAAGACGCGTAACGTTCTGGATATTATCGCGCTCGAGATCTAAACAAGTTCTGTCGTCGCGCGACATATGAGTAGTAAACCTCCATGAGGTGTCTTCGCTGTTTTCTACAGCACGTGAGAAATTCTGACAAGTATTGAGAGCGCTGGTAAATAATTTGAGCATTTTGTTTCGCATATTCCTGCTGCGTTAGAAAGCGTCATGATTCGATCTTGGGCCACTATACTTTGGCGTAACCAACCAACCTAGACTTCACAGCTGTGTAATTATAGCGCACGTTTTCTGTATTTCAACATGTAGAAGCCGGAGCTTTTCACGATAAGTTTAAGCAGAGATCAAAGCGATTATTTTTTGTCAAGACAAGAACAAATGTTGAGAATATGCCGTTTAAGATCGCGTCTAAAACTAAACTCAGAGACTTAAATGTTCAAGGTTAACCTATCTAATTTTCATTTCTTACTCTAGGCTTAGCGCAAGGAAGTTCGTCGAATACAGATCCAGGCGGGGGGAAAAGTCCTCCGTTAGAAATCGCCGTAAAGCTTGGTTCAGACGCAATTATCCCTTGTGATGCTGTGGACCCGAACCAACCGTCCGATCTTTTCGAGTGGCGAAAGAACGGGTCGAAAAGCGCGATTTTTATCAAGTTCATGAACTTCAAACCACACATTGACTCGCGCTACTCTCGCCGTTTGCATATGATAAACAGTTCCGCGATATTACTTTCGGGAGCCAAGGAAAGCGATTCGGGAATTTATCGTTGTAGAACGATGCAGACCGGTTCGGAAAGCACGATCTTAAAGCACGGGAGATGGGTGGTTTTAAAAGTTACAGGTAAGTTGAAAAGTGTTGACCCGAAACAGTAAAAAACCCGTGGCACGCATGTGACAGGTTTGGGACGGGCTTGTATGACCCTTGCATGGGACGTTCGTTTGTATAAAATAAGTTAGTTATCAGAAAAAAACGTTGTTTTTATCGATTGACAACAGGTGCTGCATAGAGGCGATCCACTTGCTAATGATATATCGTTTAAGAACGCCTACGAATCAGATTTTTTTTTACAAATTTCTGGACACCAACACTTTCCTGACAGCTCGTAATTACTCCTGAGAAAACGTCGTTTATGTCTCGGCAGACAAGCGTTCTTTGTGGACTTCGTGTATCAAATTCACGCTAAAATTTCATCAGAAAGCGTTCTGCGTGACATGTTTGGATGGTCAAAAAACCCTGCTGAGAATACGGGCCTGCTTACATCTGGAAAGTTTATATCTATTGTATGCTTTCTTATATTCGCCATTGTTCAGTGCTTATTTTTGGTTGTAACGTCATGGCAGAACTCAATAGGGTTTCTTGATTACATGTAATGAGGGGCTTTCTCGAATTCGGAAAGGATCCTTATTTAGCTTTATTTCTTTATTATAGTCAGACTAAACTTCGGGAAGCTATTTGAAATTTTTCAAACCTCTTAACCTTCTTTCTTGTTAAATTCAAATGATATCGATGTCTTTGAAACGTGTTTTGTGGGCACTGTAGACCGTCCAGGGGGAATAAGTTTGACCGCGGTTTAAATTCCTGAGGTTTAAAAAAATGGTTTGTTTTAAAGCAAGTTTTTATGAGTTTCTTCTGAAAGAAAACAACATTTTTGAAATGAGATGTTTGTTATCGTTCAATCGAGACGTCAAAACATACCAGTTACCAGTTTTTGTCAACAAAACTTTTTACCCAACGAGTTTAATCTGTTTGAAGGAGACTGAAATGATATTCAAAATCGTCGCCTTGTTTCGTAACCTTGGCCTAAATGTATCATTAGGACTGGAGCAGTTGTAAACTTATTTCTATCGTATTTGTTTCGATTTATATATTTACGGTCGCAAGTCGTTTGCAATCTCTCTCTACTATGTACAATACCAAGTCTTTGTACCTTCATGGCATGTTAATCTTTGAACTGCACTGATATGAACGCTCGACGAGTCAAAATGCGACAGTTAAACTTTCTTTCTTTTATCTTTAAAAATCAGGGTTTATTTTCAGCGCCTTATAAAATACGATGTGAAATTTTCGCCATCAGTAAAAGTACAGCTAGACGGTGCCATCTGAGACTCTAATCTCTGCTCTTTTGTGGGCCGCCGTGCTAATCCCTCCTGATTGAAATATGCATAGCCGAGTATAAAACGTTTGTGCATTACATTGAAAGGGCATAATTACTATGTTAGACCGACAAGGCCAATAAGGCCGATATCACTGAAAGCATTCAACGACGGAAAGCTCGAAAAGCAAATTTGTACTTCAGTAGTTCTGCAGGTGTTTTAATGGTTCTAAACAATCGTCAGACAAGATTTTTCACTTTATTCTTAAGTTTCTCATGTCCTGAATTTATAAAGAGCATTATGAAATGTCTTTTGTAATGGTTTCACACTTTCTTTGTGTTCAACAACAATGCGGAACAGTACTAAGGGAATGTTTTGGTCGGCTACCTGCAGAGAAACTTTTTAGGAAACGATCTACATGTTATTAAGGCTTAATAAATGATTTTGCATTCCCCTATCCTTACCACGTGGAGTTTGTTCTTTTTTAAGGTCTCCAATCTGCAGTTAATGATTACTCAAAATTTGCTTCAGTTGTTTTATCGAAACTATTTGAAAGAAGTTGCAACAACATTGAACAGCAAACAACTGCCTTCGTCATTTTCTCACCTGTACAATTTGTGTATAATAAATACCGTTTGTCTTCGGGCCGACTCGGTGCAAATCCAATTGCTGAGTCAAAGAAACGAACATGGCGAAAAACTCTATGTTAAGCCTTTTATTGTTGTGAAAAAAATGTCTTTTAACCACAAGAAATAGCCCGCTTCCTAATTTACCGCCTCGCGCTGAACAAAACTTTCTTTGGGAAGCAAACATTACGCGCAATTTAATATCCTTTGTTTGAGAAGGTTTTTACTCGTTGTTGATTTAAAATCCTGACATTTTGACAGTAAGTCTTTGCTTGTTGCATCCGATGTTTTCTTTTCACTTTATTCAGAGTTACGTAGCGCTTTTGGAATTCATTTTACTTCAATTAACATTTCTTTCTTTCGCAGCTCATTGAAGAAAGCTCTTCATAAACATGCTCTTTTCTGGTCTTTTCCAAATCTCAAGAAGTTACCACGATACACTTGCAAGGGGTATATGGCTGGATTTCATAAACGAAAGAACTATCTTATACCCAGGAAATTGGAAATTTAAGTTTCAAGATGTAATAACGTTTTTGTTTGTCCAAACAAAAAAGCAAACCAACGACATTTCTTTCGTCAAATATAAACCCCCTTGAAATTGCCATGACAACAAAACGTGCTTGTATGATCAAAGACCCGAAAACCTGTCAGCTTCGAAGAAAAAATTTTGAATAATTGAACAATAATGTTCCAGGGAGGTCTGTTGACCCGCCCTTTGAAAAGCAAGTGTTTTGAGAGCAGTGACAGGTTTGAAAATAATTTTGTCAATATATGAACACGCAAGGAAACATTCCAGCTTTCTGCTCCGTTGTTTTCCGCCATACAGGCTTAACTCAAGGGGAAATCGTATTGAATACAAGATGTCCTAATCTAAGCTAGTAAATCCTAAATCAGGAACAAATATACCAACATCCAATGCGGACAACGTTGCGGGAGAAAGGCAACAACGAAAGCAAATGGTGGTCGTAGTTTCTCGTTCACGATGTCTGCGCTTTGCAGATCAACCCGGCACTTGCCAAGAGCTCTATTTTAAAGATCTCCTTTGTTAAAAATTTGAAATTTAATACCGTCTTGTCATTTTCTCCGGGACAGTACGTGAATCTCATTGTGTTTTATGAAATTTTTCTGTACTAAGCAAACAATATCCGTGCCAAGTTAGTAAACTCGCCGTGTAGCTCATCAATTAGGTTAAAGCGAAAAAGCAAATACCATTTTGGTTCCTGGAAGTTTACCGTTTCAGTATTACTAACTCGTGAAACGTGCGTGGCGAGAAAAACTGGTCATTTGACCCGATTTTATTTATTCGGTATTTCTCTCTCTAACAATGGGCGTATATTAATGATTGCCCACTCCTTTTCAACTCTGTTTCTGTGCTTTTTGAAATTTTTTGATTGGTTTGAAAATCTCTTGCAATAAGTGCTAATCAATCAGAACCGCGATCTTGTTGCCTCCGACCACATCCCATCGCGACTTAGCGCCCGAGGCTTTCCCGCGCGTAGCAAACGGAGCACGTTTTCGT
>Ga0126338_10000506_pt1 | contig 21244 bp, 12 predicted proteins | sample OrbCmetagenome_2_FD_92529 | JGI IMG/M metagenome (GOLD analysis project Ga0126338, IMG submission 92529) | Coral microbial communities from Petempiche,Puerto Morelos, Mexico - Orbicella C C metagenome | ecosystem: Host-associated > Invertebrates > Cnidaria > Coral | place: Petempiche,Puerto... | reverse complement strand
TCTAGTCAATCACAGAATTACCCCCAGCATTAAATATGCCAGTACCCATTTATAAATACACCTGAGTGGACAGAGACACTGTGAGAGTAAAGTGTGTTGCGCAAGGACACAACACTGTGACTGGGGTCTAGCATACTTACCATTTAGGCACTGCACCTCCATGCAGTGGAGTGAAATACATGCTATACACTAGTGATATTCAAACAGTAATATACACCAGTGATATCACATTCAATAATATGCACTGAATATATTATTTTGTTTTAGTATTATTTTAGATTAGCCCCACAGGGGCAAGGAAAAATGTGATAAATGAGTAATAATTATATCTTCTAATGTTTTCTGCTAAACTATCAAATACCGGATTGGAGTTGATTTTCACTTGTACATGTGTTACAACAGTATAACACAGAATGCTAAAGTGTAATATTGTCTGATGCTGAGGTCATATAGCATACATGTAACAGTGATAAAGAGAGCATACATGTATCACCTCTTTTCTGAATTTAGTTATAAATTCTGAAAATTAGTTATACATCCAGGGCTTTTTTCCATTATTTTAAATCTCCATTTTTAACATGACAAAGAGAATGTTTTTCAATTGATTGAGTGTTGAAAGTAATCTGGAAATTACATGTACTTTCATTTGGTTTTGGTTTTGGTTTTGGTTTTACTACGGTCTGAAATAAGCTTAGTAGTTCTGACTGGTTTGGGTTTTACGATACTCAGTTGAAAACCACTCTTATGAGGAAAGAATGAGTTGCGTGTATAAGTTTATCCTTAAGTCATATTATCACCAGTTTTACCAGTACATTACGGTTAAAGGAAACTGGTCTATTCTATCGCAAACGTTTGATGACCAGAAGTAAGAAGGTGCTATCGCACTGCAGTCCAGTACGGTAAATGTTACACGGTAAATGTTTTGTTTTCATTAAACGCACTTTTAATATTTTGTTGTCATTACACGCACTTAATGAGTTCCAGTTGAACAACTGTGTGTAATTTTACACGCAATATCACGTCTACTGCGTGAAATTACGCGCATGCAATTACACGTATTTTCGTGCATTTGCGTGTAAGGTGCGTGGACACTGCGTGGACACTGCGTGGGCACTGCGTGGACACTGCGTGTAATGTGCGTGTAGTACACATGCTTTACGCGCGTGTAATGCTGCAGTCCCTTTGACCGGTACTGTACATTTAGCTCTCACTGGATGCAGTTACTTGTACACGTATATTGTCTCTGAAATACTTTGTGATTGTTCCAATGCATGAAGGCAATTGTTTCTTACTTCACAGCCTTCCAACTCATCAAGCGTTCAGCCCACAGCTCAATTGCCTTCTGATCACAGCCAAACCTCAGTTACCAACAACACAGCTCCAACACAAAGTGTTATTGTTATTGATGATTCCTCGTCCAAGGTTGAGCTAGCACCACCAGTACAGAATACTGCAACTACAGAAACAAAGAAGACAATCATATCTGCTGCTCCAGTCTCAGTGCTTGTACGTGTTCCAGCTCATATTCCACCAGCAATACCTGCTTCCATAGCTGCTCCTAATGCTCAGGTCCCCTCTGCACTACCAGTGCCAAGCCATATCCACGGACGCCTCAACTCTACCAGCAGCAGCTCAATGCCTATCCCATCCATCCCTACGCCAGCTATTGTTACCAGTCCCAGTGCAAGTAGTCCTCCTTCCTTCATGGGCAGTGCAAAACAGGTTTGTTGTCTCAAAGAATTTTGAGTGGTTTATTTATTTCAAATTGTCAACTTTATAATGTTACTTTTGCCACCACCAGTAGGCCCATACATGTATCACCTCTTTTCTGAATTTAATGGTAAATTCAGGGCTTTTTTCCATTATTTTAGAATCTCCATTTTTAACATGACAAAGAGAGTGGTTTTCAATTGACCAAGTGTTGAAAGTAATCTGGAAATTACTTTCATTTGGTTTTGGTTTTGGTTTTACTGCAGTCTGAAATAAGCTGAGTAGTTCTGTTTTTTCCTGGCCTGTCTGTGGCTACTACACTTGAATGCTCTAGTCGATTCACTCGTGATATGGAAAATGAACAGTTTCTCTACTCATGGAATTGTACCCAAATGCTTTTCCCAGTACTGAGCTGTGTTCCTGCTATGCATATGGCAAACAAACTTGCCTTTAGTTTAGCAACCTATTGCAAATATTCCAAGCAGTGTTTTAACTGTTGCAGCTTGCCATAGAATACTTTACAATTATTGGACAAAATGAGGTTGGGCAAAATATCGTGATTTGTCAGTGGCAAGCAGATCAATTATTTGCCAAAGCTGAAGGCTGAGGCAAATACATGTAATTGATCTGCGAGACACTGACAAATCACGATATTTTTTGATTACCGAGGTCAATAATTGTTTTATCATTCGACCACCAGGTTTGTTTTCATATTAAATTTACAACACTCTCTGACAGCTCAGGGAAGCGAGCTGCCATTGTTCACACAAGAGCGTGGTTACAATTACGCATGAGCAGAATATCATTTGCAGCAAAACACATTTAGTTGGTATTATGCATGAGCGCACCATTGTTTGTGGGCAGTTATGTGCAGGTCACGTGGTGGGCTCACGGACAATGAAAAGGAAGGAAAAAAATACATTGAATGATCATGTAAACTGCTTGCACTTAAGAGATCACGCTACAAAAGTTGCCAAGAGCTCAGTGTGGAAAGCATCATTATCTTGTTCCAAAATAAGCGTGAATTTTGATTCAAGTTTTGTGAATTTTTAGTGGGATGTTTTGTTATTCATTTCCACTTGTTATTACGCAGTATTATTATGGATTAGCGACCCAGCAAGCCCTGGTCTGTTAAATCTAGAAGCAACTCGATCTCTTCTGCTTGCTTTAAATTTCAATTGCAGCGTCTTAAGGAACAACTGAAACTCCACCAAGCTGCTCAGTCCAATAATATCATCCATCGTGCCATGACAGAAGCAGTTGACATGGTAACATCACAACATAATGAAATACCAAGTCCTGGAAACCATATTAATCACTCTCAGAATCCAAGCACAATTGTTGCTAACAGCAACATCACTCAACAGGATATCAAGAGAGGAACAGGCTCCTCGTAAGTCAAATCAAGCAATCTTTGTTTACGCTTATTCTTTAAAGAGCGATGTCACGATACAGTATGTCATTTATTCTACATGTACTAGCCTTCTAAGATAGTAAACCCTCAAGGAAGCATTAGAAGTCAAAATTTGTATAAATCTACCCGGGAAATCTACCAGCATTTTATCACGAATTCCGTTCTCCTATTGGTTACGCTACTCTATCTATCTTCTGTAGTTGTAGATAGAATTGCGCTTGTTTACAAAATGATGGCCGCTTTCCGTTTTGGCAGTGTCTGTGGAGAGGATTTCGATAGAGTTTTGGGCGAGTTGTATTATTCGCTCTCGATTCCTATGCGATACGAAATTTCGAGCTCATAATCTAATTCTAATAACTAAAATTTTCGATAAACAATTAAGAATGAAAAGCAGCGATATTAAAGAATGACGTTTCGACGGCTCCATGCTATCATTCTCAAATTCAAATAAGATACGTTACGTGAGTTCATTATATAGTGAATGTACGTGTGAAGGTCTCAGTGCATATGATTAAGAGAGAAAAATAATCGATGAATAAAAATACCAAGCGTGGTGCGCTTGAACTGTCAAATAAAAAGTTTTGCTTTTAACGGAGTCAGATTGAGTGTTAAGTGTTGGTTTTTTGTTTTTGATGAAGAGCATTTTATAAATTAAACAATCCAGTTTCCGACGGCATTTCTTGAGGATTGTAAATTGTTCACGGAGATCTTTGTTCCTCAGACTGTGTACGTCCCGCAGGTGTTTACCAATGACAGAATGCTTATGCTCATTAATGCGCTGAAATAGGTGTCGGCATGTATAGTCGACATAATCTGCGTCGAACAGATCACATTTGTATTCATAAACAACGCATCGTTCGTTAACAAGAGGTGGTTTGGGTTCCGTTTTTTATGCACTGAGGCCTTCACACGTACATTCACTATATAACGAACTCACATAACGTATTCTTATTTGAATTTGAGAATGACGGCATGGAGCCGTCGAAACGTCATTCTTTAATATCGCTGCTTCATAATCTAATTGTAAATAAAAATGAATGGTTATGGCTGAGAAAGATATGACGTACTTGAAAAAGTTGCATATCTGTGATGTAGCTACCTAACGTGTTCTGAGACGAGTTTTACAAGGCAGTAACTGTGCAACTACACTGTATTCACTTACAAAGAATTAACTTTGATTTACGATACAGAATTTCTAAATCAAATTGCTTTTCCATAGAAAACGTCCGCGAAGAACGCAAGATGAGCTGGATCCTGATGAGCGAAGAAAACGCTTCCTTGAAAGAAATCGGTGAGTACACAAAATAAATACTACGGTATCTTCACTTGAGAAAAATTCTCATCAAGTGGTCTTGTAACCAGTAAGTAACTAAGGAAGGATAGAAAAGGTACGTCAAGGTTATGACTTCCAGTCCAGATTCTACTTTTGTACATGTCTGTACACCGTGATTTAAGGTAGGTGTCGTAATGAAGTGGCATTAAGTTCTTGGCTTCTCTTTCAGAGCTGCAGCCACCAGGTGTAGAGAAAAAAGGAAGATTTGGGTGCAGCAGTTAGAGAAAAAAGCTGATGATCTTAGTAACACTAACGCACATCTGCAGGTAAGGCTAGTCAACTTCAACACCCCAACTAATTTTCCTGCGCTCTCCACCAATTACATAATTTCGTCCAATGTTATCAATTACGACTTTAAGACTACTGGACGGTAAGTAAAATGATATTTTTAAGGGGAAATTGTGAGTAAATGTTTTGTCACAGGAACAGTTTACTAAGAGATAAAATTTTCTTTGATGGTTCTTTAGGGTGAAATAACTCTTCTGCGAACCGAAGTTGCTCAGTTGAAATCTCTTCTTCTGGCTCACAAGGACTGCCCCGTCACAATAGCACAGCAACGAAACAATCAGATGTTAAGTAAGTATACCGACTGAGCAGTAATCCTGCTGATTGGCAAACTACAGTCTATGAACACGGAAACAAATTCGATGTATTTGTTTTGGCGACCTAACAACAGTATATATAATCCTCGCTGCTAGGCAATAGGGTGTTTGGGCGAAGCATAAAGACCTTGATGGCGAGCGATATTTGGTCTGTGTGTGGTTAATTTTGGATTGTAGAGTCAAATTAAACACCTTGAATTCTTCGGCTTAGGCTATGTGAAGAGAAGTTAAAAAAGGGTGATTTTCAGCTCTCATTTCCTTCTTATCGGTTAAGCTTTGATATTTCTGCTCATAAAGGACAGCAGTCAAGTCTTCCTCGTATTGTTAGAACAGTATGTACAGTGAATTAACAAGAGATGTTTATTTTTCAAAAACAACAGATCATCAAGTAGGTGAGCAAACAAATGGAGTTATAACAAGTAACTCTCACGCTGATCCGGCGGCCTCGGCTGAAGATGTCGCTACCAGTGCTCTCACGCAAATGGCTCACCGAGCTACCCTGGAACTAGAAAATCTCGCTGCTACTACGATGTCAACTGTTTCAAATCCGCAGGGAGTGATAACGACAAACAGTAACCCTATAGGAGTGTAGAACAACATGTCATGCAGTGCTACATATAGAGACAGCATACATTAGGAGGGTGCGACCGGCGGCGCGTCAAGATATATCAATTAATTATGTCTATTTATGCAGAGTTCAAAGAGAACTGATTATATTTGGACAATAATATCTTGCTACAAATAGCTGTGAGAGTGTTTTGTTCAACTTACCTCGTGAAAATGTCATTCTTAATATAATACTATCGCTTCATTTAGTGTTCACTCGTTTTTACCAACATATTCAATTTATTTTACTTTTTAAGAGTGCAGCTATACCCCATAGAAAAGAGTTTTTGCATGCCATAGTTTGCACCAGTAAATAGAGGACAAATAGCTATAAGAGTGTTTTGTGTTGAACTGCTGTTGGTGTCAGTGAATAGCGCTGCTGGTGTCGCACGTACGTGATGGTAACTCCGTTTATTATTATTTAAACCACAAACTGTTTGGTGTAAGTCGTTAATGTTTGTATGCTGGTCTTGGCTGTGTCTTTTTGTACCGCTTGAGCCAAACGTTTGCGTCCGCGGTGTTCTAATAAGTACTCGGCTGAAAAACCCAGTTTTAAGCCTACTTTATCTAAATGCATCATCAGTGTTTGTCCGTTGTGTTTCTTTATTCTATTTATGTCAGTTGCGTAAGGGCCGGTGATGGTGTTGTGTACTTGAAATTGCCATCACGAATTTTTAGCCCAAAAGGGATGAGCTGTCGGACCGGATTTTAACTGATGTCCAAGCCGTGGTGCTTTTAAATAAGTCTGATGATTTAGCTGACGTGATTTAGTCATCCTTGTGTGTTTACACAGTATATTATTAGTTAGGATTGCCTTGAACATTGTGTTGTAATATATGAAGCCTTGTAAATAACGACCAACAAAGGATACACTTTACAACGGTCGCCGGGAAACATCTTTATTGTAGCTACACCTTGGTGTGTTCTTAAATAAAGTGCAGTTTCTCACTCGCCTCCACAGACTAGACATTTGTCGAAAACTATATTTGTTATCTTAACAAAGCAGTGTGTGAGACCAAAGGCTAGAGAGTAAGTTATCGGCAACTAATAGTTATCGACAGTGACGTTTTTGACTGTTCTTCAATCTCGTTCCCAGAGTCTTCGTTCCCCTTGACCAGCGGTCGGAAAACGAGAGCTCTGGAAGCAACCATTTTGAAATAACCGAATTCTGCTCATCCGGTTTCACTGCGCAGTCTGCAACTATGGCGCACGCCTGAAATGGTTGCTCCCAGAGCTCTCGTTTTCCGACCGCAGGTCCAGGGGAACGAAGACTCTGGGAATGAGATTGCCCGTGTGTGGGTTTAGTTGTGGACAACAATCGAAACTGCGTTGTCAGTGGCTAGTTATTTGAGCATGTGTATTCTGTTTTGAGCTCCAATGTGTGGATTGTTCGCATCGGACACAATTAGTTGTCGATAGCATTTCCTTGTCGATAACAAAAGAGAGAAGAAAGAAAGTAGCTATCTTTTATTTTTTTCCGGAGAGTGGATTCGTCTAAGTCTTAGCTTCTACACAATTTATATCGTCGTGCAAGGGTTTGTCGGCTCGTTGTCTGAGTTGGTATTACATGTCCAGAATGTTGGACAGAAAAGCCTGGACGACCCCCGGGGTGCTGTCATCTTTAATTTTCCATACTGATGGAAAATTTTAAATGAAACCCCAAAGGAGATCAATTTTGGCGCGGTGCAGTTTATTTACACAATTTGAAGACAGACAAATAAGAGTAATAGTAACTTTATTGACAATAAAGACACTATGCTTTTATCTATGAAGAAAGTTTAAAAGATTTCATGCTTGGCAGTTTTAAACTGACAACCAACAAATTAAAAGGCGATCTCTATTGACATGCAACTATGAATCACCAATTCCTCGAATCATTAGTCAAAATATGTGCTGTTAACAGGTCTCCAAGGTAACTGGTCGTTTCGCCCGATCGCCAGTTCGTCCGATGCCTGTTCGCGCGGACTATAAGTCTCTCCGCCCGGACTGAAAGTCAGCCAAACAAGGATGTGTTAAAGTTCTTTCTTATAACTAAACGAGCGAGAAAGACCACATTGTGGGCAAACCAAACGTGTTTATTTCTCGTTTGTTAATCCATTGACCAAGGAGCTAACAGTCCGGGTGAACTGGCTTTCGGGCGAAACGACCGTAATTCCCCTCCAACAGTACGCGTCATTCACGCTTTTTATGATCTTCGCATGTGCTATGTTGAGATCATGCGAAATATTTTTTGCGAGTTCGAAATTCAAGGGAGCTTAGCGTCCTAGTCTGGACTTGACGTTTGGACTTGACGTATTTAGCGCAAATTCAGCGAATTGTAACATTAACTTATTTATGGAATTGATCGTGTATTAAGATCCCAAAAATGGGAAAAAGTGGTGGTAGCTATATAGGAGTCTCGTGGTCCATCAGTGCAATCGACCTTGCAGGAAACTGAGACAAATAAGGAAAACCTTTTGAATTTCAAAACATGAGAGATCTGTTTGGTAACTTTCACTTTCATAGTGGTGAAAATTCATTTCTGGGTTAGGCCTATTCCAAACCTCGTGCTACTGCGTGCCGAGCTAAATTGAAAAATTAAATTGGACTTAAGCACGGCAGTAGCACGACGTTTAAAACCACTCACTTCGGCAGGCTAAGTTAAGTTCGGCACGACTACATACACTTAACACGGCAGACCTTGCCGTACCGCACGGCAGTAGCGCGACTTGACTTCAAACGGTGTGCTCTTGTCGTGCCGAACTAATTTCATAGCCTGCTGAGTCAGCTGCCGTTGCTTTCTAGCTTTTAAAATGGTCTTCAGCAAAGCAAACCTCTTCTGATCGTCGGCGTGACTGCATTAAATTCGACGTTTGAAACCACTGTCGTTTTTTTGTCATGTATGCCACTGCCGAGCAAATTCATTTGAACTCGGCACGGTAGTAGCACGACGTTTGGACTAGGCCTTACTCTGGTTGACATAACTAAGTTAACGTGATTGAACTGAGGTTTATATCAGTAGATCTCCAGTCTTACCATAACACTGAAGTTACAATACTGTTGTTGGGAGTCGTTTTTCATCGTCCGATGCTAGCGTTTGGCCCTATAAGAAAAGAATTGAATGATAGAAGCTTCAGTTCAATGCTTCAGACATGTTCTTATTTACGATTTCTTTTTTTTTTGCACTATTAAGTATTAAACAGAATATGTTAACCATAAATTTTAGGTAACCTACCAACTGAAAGCACCATCTAGCGACCAATGTACCGACCAGCTGTGTTTCAAAACAACACGGAATGCAGTTGCCCAAAATAAAATTTGAATGCAGTCCCTGCTAGGGACTAGATAGAGCGTCCGCATGCCCACAATATGCGGGTCTTTTCATATAAGCAGTTGTACTGCTTCTTCTGCCTTCGGTATTTTTGTAATAGACAAAGAATTTGCCATTATTACGAAGCGAACACTTATAAATTAAATCTACCATTTGTGTCTAGTCGTGCTGCTATAAGAGCCTCTGGGATGAGCTAAGGGCACTCTTTTGTATTTCAATAATTCTAAAAACATTGATTTTACCGTAAGAAAAAAACTTACAGCAACAGTTACGCTGTTGGACTTGTGACTTGTCTCGGCGTCATGAGCTGGTTCTTCTTTGTAATCCTCGTTTGTGTCACTGGTCTTAGATACTGCAGACGGTTTTCTTGATGTCGACCTTGAATATTCTGAGGTATCAGACTGGTTATCTTGCTCATCAGGGTAAATATTGGGTCGTATCAAATGGGCCTGCTTCAAAAATAACAACAGCTGCGCTTTGTAGATATCATTGTCATCATCATCATCACCAATAAATTCCGGATTGGCTTGTCCTTTGGGGGTGGACTTGGGCACTGTTTTGTCCTCGTATATCACTTCCAGCGGTATTATAGTGCTGTGTCCATTTGTTTGAGAATCCTTGGAACTAGATAACCTAAAAAATACAGCTTATTATTGTCCAAGTGTTTAAACACAGTTCCACTAGCTCCCACTCATGTGATGAACTTAACTTTTTTACAGTTAAAGGATTTTAATTATCACATGCAAGCTATGTTTGTTGTTCAGCTCATGACAAGAGCTTCATCAAAGTCGCATTGCACCAAGGAATGACGAAACTCTCTTATTCACAAGTTGACGGTTCATATATGGATAACGCCTGTAAACACGTATTTAGGAATTTTCAAGAGTTTAACTGAATTAAAAAAAAAAACTCTTTAGGATTCTCTGATTTCAGAATACAAAAAGCTCAGTATGATAGAAGATTAATTGATTTTTACCCATTTCTCTGTTCAGCTTGCTTCCTGCGTCTTCGCAGCAAAAGAACAACAACAAAGATAAGAATCAAGAGAAATACACCACATGCCACTCCAACAGCTATCCAGATCTCAGCTGAAACTGAAGAGAAAAACAACGCCAGTTACCTCTTTGACTTCTTTTCACTTGTTTAGTATTAATTGATCATAAATCAAGTAGACAGCTCTTGTAATTAAAGTAGCTGATGCTATCAGATGGAGGGACTCCGCTAAGGGAGAAAAATGTTTGCAAATTTGATTTTAAAATACATATTTTTCATTTTGCTCTGAATTCTTTCAAGCAGTTCTTGATTACAATTCCTCTGACTCCACTGAGTATATAATCATTCCATACGACAAATAAAGCTCCAACAGCTTGAAATATTCATTCACCTGAGCAGCGAACATCACCATTGCAATCAATGTATTCTACATCTCGCCCCAAGTCCCTGCAGTCTTTTCCTCCATGTTGGGGTGGAGGATTTGTACATGTGCGGCTTCGGCGTCTTTGACCACCTTCACAGGTTGTGCTGCACTCAGTGAATTCAGACCACTCAGAATAGTTTCCATTCACAACAACTGTCGAAACATCATGAAAATAACAAATTACATCACTACTGACTGAACGTTTAATTCATGAAAAAGTTCGTCAGCAGTATGAATTTCAAAGGCTTTAGGCTTCCTCAAGGAAATCCTAAACAACTGACAACTGAATTCTAGCTAACTCTCAAGGCAACAAAAAGTGTCGTTGTGATGTCACAACCCACCCCTATTACGTGAGTATTCGTAGCCAAACCATACACTAATAATTCGTCCATACTGACCTGCCTTTTGTGAACACCTTGATCCCACAAACCCAACTAAGCAACTAAGAATCAATAGAAATAAACCACGTCAGTCCGCAATGTTTGCCGGATCTTCACTTTTTCAAAAAGTAACACTGTCTGTACAATTTATCTCTTCCTTATTTGACTAACTTATATTAATGATAACATTAGTAGATGGCGCGCCACATTTAAGTTTATTTAAGTTCTTTAATCGTTAAAACGTGACGTCAAATGAACGTCCGTCTTTCCGGTTGTTAAAAGTTCAGCTACTTTAGCTTTTTTTTTTTTTAGCAATTATGCTCATTATCAATTGCAATAAGAGGTGTCCAATTCAACCTAGACCAGTTCTATCACTTAAAAGTTGTTTTCCCCGATTATTGAAATTAGTTGAAAAGTCGGACAAATAAACGTCTGTCTGATAACAGTCAAACAAGTGGAAAAAAAAATAACGTTTTGCTTTGAAGAAATGTTTGACGCCAACCTGCAAACTGGACCATCAGCCCCATCCTGACAACGGCCTGAGTTAAAACAGTATCCTGAGGAACATTTCTCTGTGATAAGTAAAAAGTGTGTCAATAAATCAAACAAGATTAAGTTGAGAGAGAACAAGAGTATGTTACTCTCAATACAGAGGTAATGTGGGAAAGAGGAGCAAAGGGTCACACTTCCTAAGTTTTCAGAACTGGGAAAGAAGAAGCGAGAGCGGATGAGGATGTCAGATTAGGTGGTAAAGGCGTAAATGTGGTGTCTTCCTTGCACCAAACAGACAAGAAGAAGAAGGGTTAAGCGACTTTTACTACTTACTAACATCAGTTGTTTTTACTTACAATGTACTGCTGCTTTTTCCATCATTAAACAAAGAACACAAGCACAGTCACTGTTACAGTAATGACTAGCTAAAAAGCGAAAAGCGTCAACTCGAAAATGAAATTGAATATAAGCAATTTTCAAAGTCATGTGACTTATAGTAATTGTAACTTGTGGTGTTAGTAATTATATTCGTGCCTTCGAACATGTGTTGTTGTTGTTGTTGGTTGTTTATTCGTTCGTCTGTCCGCCCGTTCTCAGAACGCGGACGGACAGACATGGACTTGGGATGAACAAACACGAACAATTCAGTTCAAGTTAACAAGAGAACATGTTGAACGGGTAATGTGACTATTAAGTTTGTTTGACTGACAGGAGATGTTAAGCTTGACAAGAAGGCTGATACTGTATTAAATTTCCTTCTTTATATATTAAGACCATAGTTATTACATTTTGCATCGTTACATCTCGAGTTAAAAAAAGCTGTTAAATTTTGCGTTAAAAAGCTGTTACAATTCGGGTTAATGTTACCTTTTGCGTCACAAGTTGTTACATTTCGTGTCAATGTTACATTTGCCTCAGTTGTTACATTTTGCGTCGTAACAGTTCTCTTCTATCTTTTATAAGTGTTCTTGAGTACTTTAACAACTAAAATTCGCAATTACAAAGTGCATTTGTTAATTCTTCCAGCTTTGCCGGCCGGGTAGAAGAGGTATAAACTTACCTTGGACAAGAATATTTCCAAAAATGAATCCTTGATTGTTTGTTCCATTGTTTTTCAGTAGAGTTTGATTGACAGCTTGCGCTGTGACATTAGACTTGCTGTTAACAAGCAATTGAAAATCCACCTTTACGCTTCCATTGCTTGAGAAAACCAGAAAAAAAACGAAAAAAAAAATCAAAAAATCGCAAACATCTTTCCTAGATTTTAAGTGCGTATTATCCGACAGAATTCTACTTTCCTGAACCATTATATTAGGCATTCTATTCTATACTTAAATAGTGGAAATGTGCATAGAAACGATACATGAATTTATCGTACCCAACGGAATTGGCAACTAGCCAGTCAGAAGCTGTGTCTACTGTCCTAATACCCTGCGATATCAAGTCAATGACCTAATATGGCTTCACTTGGCCGAATTTGGGTGCGACAAATACCTAGTCGTGCTTTTTTGATACGCTTCGGCAGCATATCAGGCTGGTTTGATCTCGCCACTGTGGGTATTTTAGCGAGACGTGTTCGAGCGTGAAAGAGCCTGATATGCCGCCAAAACGTAACAAAAAGGTACGGTTACTGAGGTATGGGGCCATTAATAAGGCTCTGTTTTCTGTTTAACGGCACAGCAAAAGAAAACGGATCATTTTGTCATTCACTTATTTGTCTGTAGTCAATGAATGATACTTTTTATGGGGAAATCATCCGTTAACCAGCACCATGCAGAAACATTTCTTACAAACCGAAATCGAAGTATTATAATGTCTCTCAGGCCTTCCACGTTGCCAGAAAATAAATCCCACAGCTGTCGAGACAAAAAAAATCAATCAATCAATCAATCAATCAACCAATCAATCAGTCAGTCAGTCAGTCAGTCAGTCAATCAATCAACAGTTAACATGGATGGATGGATGGATGGATGGATGGGTGGATATGGCACGTGCAGCTGGATGGGAATTCACTGATATATTATAACCTTACACTGAATTTTATGTAATTGTAATTATGTCAAAATTCATACCGTGGAATTCACCCTCCGGAACAAGTTCACAAATTGTGCTGAACTCCTATTTAGCAAGTCTGGGTTGAAGTCTTCATTTATTAACGACACCGTGACGTTTATTATCCTTGTGCTATTTAAAGGAGTTGTCCGAGTCGGGACTTGTGTCACTGAAGACGATGCAGAACTCATCACACTTAAAGTAGCAGAGGCCATAGTTTGGGAAATTACCCTCGAGGTTAAGCTAGAAGTCATTGAACTATGAAGCGGAGGCACTGTTGGAGTGTGCTCTTTCAAGGAAACGTTGTTTGAAAATGCTAGGACTCGAGATGATAAAGATGGCGATAGCGATGGGGATGGTAATATGGACGGTATTGCTGATGTTGATGAAGGAGATTGCGGTGGTAATTGTGAGGAGTCTTGTGGTAGTGATGGTGATGTTAATGTGGATGATGTTGTTAATGGCGAGAACGATGGCGACGGCGATGAGGCTGGTGACAGTGATGGCGATGAGGACAGTTGCGTCAATGGTAGTGACGATACGATTGGTGGTGGTGGCTTTGAACGAGTTAATACTGATAGGGGTGGTGATAGTGATAAAGATAGTGATGGCAATGAAGAAGACGTTATTATGGATTGCGAAGGCGATGAGGGTATTAATAGCGATGCAGCTGATGGTGGTGTCGGCGGTGATGGGGAAGGCGGTGTTGACGGTGGTTGCGGTACGATTGCTGACGAGGGTGCTGATGGCGATGAGACAGGTGATGACGTTGACGGTGGTGGTGGGGAGGGCAACGGCTTTGGTGATTGTAATAAGAGTGCTGATGGGAATGCAGATGTGATAGTGATAGTGTCCGGTGGTAATGTCCGGAGTGTTGATGATGATGATAATGATGACAGTGGGGATAATGACAAAGATGGCGATGATTGTGGAGGCGATGATTGTGGAGGCGATGGCAATCGTTGTGATTGCGATGGTAGTGGCGATGGGGGTGGTGGGAATATTGAGGCTGTTGATGGTGCAAAAAGTGATGTAGAAGATGATAATGGCGACCAAAGTGGTGATGATGATGAGAGCGGCGATGGAGATAAAGATGGTGAAACTAATAATGATGATAATGGTACTTGAGGTGATATTGTTGGAGATAGCAATGCCGATGAAAATGAAGGCAATATTGTCGATGATTGTGGCAATGATGGCAAAGTTGTTGATAATGATAATGGAGGTACCAGTGTTGAAACCAATGATGAGGAGTAGTTCATATGAGGAGACGATGAAGGTGATGTCAATGAGCCTGATGATAATGGTGATGATGATGATGATGATGACGATGCATTCGTAATTCGAGTCTCTAATACTGTGCTTTTTAACACCGATTGAGAGGTTGGAAATGACACAAAAGGCGAGGATTGAGTTGATGTTGATGATACTTGTAAAGCTTGATCTTGGGTCGAAGACAACGGCCGCGAGGACGATAACCATACTGTTGAATTTGCGTCTGCTGTCGTCGGCGAAGTAGATAGCATCATTATCCCCTGAGTAAAGGAATCTCTAGTCCAAGATCTTGTCAATGTTGCTTCATTCAGAGAAGTTGATATCATCGTCCTGTTTGACAGATCCAGTAATGAATGTCCTGACTCAAACAGTGTTGATAGAATAAGGAGTGTACCCAGAGGTTTTGATGTCAAATTGGAAACGACAGGACCCTTTGAGCTGTCCAGACTGAATTTCTTTCTCAGTCTTGACAGCTTCATCCACCGTCTCAGGGTTGTCAGCAGTGACATTACCAAGGCTGATAATAAACTGACTTTTCGAGTTTTGAGCCAGTTTGGGAGTTTAGGTTTGGGAAGACAAAGCGATTTGTGTAGCGTATTTAATGTAGCAGATAGTTCAGAGCAAAAACAAAATTTGAAAACCTTGTACAACGACGTTTTCCAAATCGTGCCGCACACAAGAAAACGAAGTAAACAGGTGATGAATACTTCAGGCGTTCGACGGTGAACTGACGAAAACAACCGAGTCACGGTTGCCGTTCCAAATAATGTCACTGAAGATAAGAGGTGGATAAGGTTTGATGGTGACCCATATATGAATGATGTCATCACTTTGTTATGACTGGCAGAATGATTTGTCGGCGACGAGCCTCCAGAATTTTCATACTTCCTTGAAAACTGGATATCACTTATTACTAAGTTAGAATTTGATCTAGTGGAATCACTGTCCATGGATATTTCAAGACATGGAAAATTTGAATGAAAAAATTCTGAAAAAGAAATAAGAAACATTGGATTACGACCGATTTTTTTTTAATTGCTATTCTACTGTAATTGTCTACTCTAGTGAAAGCAGTGGGTCGGGAAAAAAGCTTGTTCTGACACGCACTGAACTTCTTTATTTCCAAACACTTCCGGGTGGATAAGCTCCGTTTACAGTATACACGATACTGAGTTTATCAGTATTTTATTATGTCTAAATATTGAAATAAGTCTGCACCCAGTCAGAACCTGTTGTTCTTCTCTAGGCTGTCTTCCTAAGTTACTTATACGGAACTTTCCCCTGATTACTGGGTAAAATATCGGCGAGGCACATTTCTCGACACATTATTTTTGTTATATTTGCCGTTTCTTTCATTAGTTTTTGCAGCAACAATAAACCGCGCTAAGAAATCATACCCAGGGGCAAAAAGCAAGGAATTTTCAAATTATATATCGACTTGACGACGTTTTTAATGAAGCCAAGAAATAGAGAGATACTGAGATGTAAGGTTTCTTACTTTCCCTTCGGCGATGTTATAAATGAGGCCATCTCAAAGCGAAATTAATTAGAGAGCATATACTGTTTTGACGTGCAATTTGGTTGAAAGAAGCAGCTTGGCAAATAGACTAACGCACTGAATTTGAATATGACTCAGCAACTTGGCAAGTGTCAGTCATAATTGAAAGCACCGAAACCTTCAAAAACGACGGTAGTTTTAGTAAATGACAAGACCGGTCAACCAGAGAGCAAACAAAATCAAATACATCCATGCAAAAAAGACAAGAGTCTCGTAAGCAGGACGATTTTCCAACAAAACCTTTAGTGATAATTTACATTTTGCGGTTAGGTATTGGTAGATAAACCATGAATATGATTCAGGTAAACCGGTTTGAAAGCAATTAGCACCAGCCTAGAATTGGCAAAGAAGAACGAAACTAATTTCACAGAAACTGTTCTAGCGTTAAATTATTAGTCGTAAATTCAACCGGTCCAACTTGAACAGAATTGGTAGGTTGGTAAACTATCGCACCTAAAGAACATGCTATCCAAACTTCTATCAAATTTGCATCTCCTTTTTCGCATCTCGAAATCGATGTGCAAGTTAAAATTATTATTCTAATGAAATGTTGACTCCAGACAAGTATATTTCGTCTGTATATTCCGAGGTTTTCCAATCTATTACAGATCTTAAATTATATCAGTCTTCACTAACCAAAGTTTTCATCGACAGAATCCCCTTCTTCTTTCATATATTTGACTGGTTCTTCCGAAAATAGACAATTAAAATAATCCTCTTTCCTGTGTGAGGTTCGATAATAGGGACATTTTAAATATATTCTGGGTTTATATGCGCTTGTGATGCACTTGTTTTGGCAAGAATGAACACTCTTATCCCTTATTACAGTCGTATTCCATCAGATTCAGTTCTCGCAGCGTGCATGCTGACCTATTCTCCGTTTTTAACTGAGACGGTAATGTTAAATATAAACATAAGAAACACGTAATGCATCAAAACAGCACACTATGGTAGGCTGAATCGTACCTTGAAATTGCAGAACGAAATACAACATGCCAAGAAAATATAGAATTTCCAACAGTGATTTCCACATTATCAGCTAAAACGTTTGGTTGTTACAGACCAACAGTTTGTTGCTGCTCGACATTCTTGCAATTATGCTCATGTCAGACAGTTTTACATGAAATGATTCAGTATGAGAGAAACAGTTCAGCGGTTTACGATGTTTGATTGATTGCCAACACTCAATACAGGTATCGACAGGTGTTTGTATCCATGGAAACACCGTTAAAACTAAATCGATAGATGTATCTAGGAACAGGCCCGGAAGTGCTCCAAAAACTACGAAATAAATGTTTTAAAATGGTAATTTGCATCGTTTTATTTTCCGTTTATGAATTTCACGAATTAAAATGACAAGAGATTTGGAAGTTTAAAAATATGTTGTAATGTTTTCTTGCAGTGCACACTGTTTATACTATTACGATTGCGTAAAGCACCTGTAGGTTTCTTTTTTGTTTATTTCACGCTGTTTCTAGAATGTATTCAAACGCAAGATAAATACTAACACCAATGACGAAAAGGTAGACAACAATAAGGATAATTGTTCTAAAACCCACATCAAAAGATTTTAATTGAAGACGTATTACGATGTGCATTATTTAGTTTCAGAAAGCTTCTGGGCCTCGGTGAAGGACGTTTTAACACAATCACGATATTTCCTACATGAAAAGTATTGTTGTTTCCATGTTCGTTACTAACGCGACTTGCACATGAAGATTAAAGTGCACTCGGCATCATTTTCATCAGTATTGACGATTTATCCCCTTTCAAAATAAATTACTTTGACAAAAATGTCATTCATTTAAGCAATAGAGTACTTTTTCCGTTTTTACATAGCCTCATCTAAACACGAGAGGGGTTGGGAGAATTCAAGACAGTTGTGCAAACCCGAAACGCAGTCGAGGATTTACAAAACTTCCGAGAATTCTCCGAACCTCCCAAGGGTGTAGATGAGGCTATGCAAATACGGAAAAAGTACTCTATTGCTTTTATAAAATATTTCTCAAAAATACGCGCGAATCTAAAACGTCAGAACCGTGTTTACGTATTCTCATCTAAACACACCTATCGACCAATCAGCGGGCGCGTAGTATCTCAGCTATTTTATAAAATGAGATAATGGATTGTTCCCTCTTGTCTCTTAATTCTTCTGCGTTGAAATCGGTCAGTATAAAACACGAACTGCGGACTTCGGACTGATATAAAACAAGGAAAGAGGTATAAAACGCGGACTAAGCATTACGGACTGGGTATCAGTGAAACATGGACTTGGGTATAAAACGCGGACTGCGGACTAAGTGTGGCCTACCGACTGCGGACTGGGTGTAAAACACGGACAAAGGCACGAAATGCCAATTTTCCTGCCAAGTGACCACGGTGCATGAAGGAAATGGTATTTTCGCGCCATAAATGTCACTTGGTAAAATTGCGGATGTACTATCACCCCAAGATGGCCGGCATTGGAGGTAAGGGCTGCGATTGCTTCACATATTAATTTTTCTTTTCTTGCAGAGGTTCGATTTCCAAGAGAGCAAAATTATGATAGTATAGAGTAAAGTGCCTTACTGGCTGTTGTTATCTTCACGGGGAAGCAATCGACAATTTTCAACTCCATATGTTTGATATAATCGCCTTTATTCTTTTACTTCTCACCACCTCCTTTGGAATTATGTTACAAGTTGTTCTTTCTTTGAGTCCTTTGTTAATGAATCACTGTTTAGCAGGATGTAAATAATTACAAATTGTTTGATATTAAGATCATCTTTCTGTTTTCCTTTATTGAAAAGTTCTTTCAATGCCAGACACTTTTCAGCGCAACCTTTCGTATTAAAAATTCAGCTTTTGCCGAGATAAAATAAGATAATATGTTTACAGTCTTGGTCCTAATTAATCTATACCCACTGTGCGCTTTTTTGTTCATACCTGAGTCCATGTTTTATGCGGCAGTCCGTAATGCTTAGTCCGCATTTTATACTTCAGTCCGGGTTCTATACCCAGTCCGTAGTCCGTGTCTTATACTGACTGGCATGGAAATTATCCCAGATGAAAACAAGAACAAAGTGGCTTTCCCCTTCTAGAAGTGAATTTTAGTAAAGACATTGGTAATCCTGTACCCAGGAGCTCGCGTCCGCCAACACTAACCGCCTGGGTCTAAAGGATGCGGGCTGACTGACACCATAGGCGATCACCAAACCTGCACTAAATAACGAAACCCACACTGTTCAATTCATTCACGGCAAATGAAGTGTTTCGATAGCCTGGATAGACGGTTTAAATCATGTTGTTACACGCGCGCAAAGGTTACTGGTAGTGGTAACAAAGATCTCAACAAAAATTTTCCTTTTTGTTTTGCGTGCTTTGCCTCGCATACATCGGGTTTGTGCAGTGCTTAGCTCCCTTCAATTTGCACGCTTATTTTCTTGGTTTGTACTATCATACAGTAATATGTTCCCCTTGCTTTGCTTTTAGTTCGTACACCTATGTTCCTGTAACTTATGCAATCAGCTTGAAGTAATGTTACTGCTGCATCGTTTCCCTTCCTCCCATGGTAGCCTGAAAGAGTATCTAATGCCCTAGTCGGATTACTGACGCTCAGGCTGCTATCCCCTGGGTGGGTTTTCTCGCGTTTCTTCCGCGCCTTTCTCTCCCGCATTAGGCATGTGCCTTTATCATTGGTATTTAATCCTGTTTTACCTCTCAACGGCTGGCAGCTTTTGGATATTTCATTCACGCTGTCAATTGCCTCGCCCTTCATGATAAGTTTTGGGTGGCTAGGATTTTCTAGTCTAAGGATTGGGTTTTGTTTTTGAGTATTGGCAATTGTTTTGGATCTTTAGGCCATATTAAACGTTTAACTCCTGGGCGCGGAGCATTTCTCCATCTCTTATTCAGCGAGCGTGAAAGGGACTGTCGCGAATAGAAACACCATTTAATGGAAAAAATATCACGTCTAGCCGAAACTAGCAAAACAACATGAAAAAAACTCTTCTTCCAAATTCGGTGAAGTTTGTTAAGCCTCGACCAAATGCACGCAATATTTGGATTATTGCAAGATTGTCGCGTATAACATGTTGAACACGTTTGGCCACTCTGTTGCCTTCAGTCAAACATATTGATTGCAACAGGGAACGTGTGCAATAGGACGCGTGCAACATGTGTTCGCAACAATCTTGTTGTGTTGAAACCTCATGTTCCATACATTACTTTATTTTAAACACTCAAGTCGATTAATTGTTTCAATTTTTTAAAAATCAGATAATGCGGCAAAAAACGGTCAGAGCCAGATTTCAATGATGGCACGTTCCATGTCCACAAGGGTACTTTATCCATGTGGTCATCAGTGTTTAAAATGATGTTCTCCTCAAAGTTCTGAGAAAAATCAGCAAGTGAAATTCCTCTTCCTGGAAAAATGCAACTGAAACTGACAAAGCAGATGTTACTTGTCATATACCCAGCATCTAAACCAATCAGTGAAAACAACTGCTACTTTCTCCTTTCCTTGGCCAGAGAATATCAGACGGAACAACTTACAGAGCGCTACCGCGGTGAAAAGTATCTGTTACAGAGAAAGAAAACCCCTCATCAAGTCATTGATTTTCTGGTTTTAGCTAATGAGTTTAACATGGAAGATTTGTGTAAGTAGTGCGTTGAAATTGCCAAGCACATCTCAATAACTGAACTGCGACGTCAAGAAAAGTATGCTTTGATTCCACCAGAAAATGGCAAGCAATTAGCTGAAAGGCGAGTGGAATTACTGGAAAACAAAATATTGACCAGTGAACAACGGGTAAACGCAGTGAAAAAAGAGGTTAAGGATGTGTGTGAGTGGGGAGTAAGGGAGATTGCACGGGTTTTGTGTCAAAAACTCCTCTGAGGTTAGCCAATCGCCACCTTGAGGTTAATGTTATGCTGCAGTTGTTACAACAGCGTCTCAGAAATATGTCAACTATTTGACACAGTTTAGTTACATCATTCTATTCATTTGTAAGAACTATATTGTTTATTGTCGAAAAAATAGAAAAGAGAGAGGTTAAATTATTGTGTGTTCTTGGCAAAGAGCGTGAAAGACTTTGACTAAGACTTGTTTGGGAGC
>Ga0126338_10000503_pt1 | contig 21250 bp, 3 predicted proteins | sample OrbCmetagenome_2_FD_92529 | JGI IMG/M metagenome (GOLD analysis project Ga0126338, IMG submission 92529) | Coral microbial communities from Petempiche,Puerto Morelos, Mexico - Orbicella C C metagenome | ecosystem: Host-associated > Invertebrates > Cnidaria > Coral | place: Petempiche,Puerto... | reverse complement strand
CACAATTGAACGGTAATCGGACACCCAGCGAGCTCTATTTACCGGAAGTTTTTTCTCAAATATAATTGAGTTGCATTTACTTTTAAGTGATTGGATTATATATAGTCTGAGTGCAGTTGGAAAAGAGGGAGGGGGAGGGGTGGTAAAGATGTGGCTATAATTAATGAAATACCAGCCGTTTTGAGCAACTGAAATCTTGGCCTACGTTTAGTATCCAGGCTACAAACGTGAGCTGTTTTTTCCCCCAAATGCCTGGTCACAGACGAGATAATGCAAGCTGGCTACAAGCAAACTCCTGACCACTGAAATAAGGCTGTTCAAGTTAAACCGTATACCTTTAGGACCTTTAGAGCACCTTCAGAAGTGTCTCGCGTCCAAGGAATGTAACGCGTCTGGTTTAAACTCCAGATACCTAAACCCTTATATCAAATGAAAGCTTATAGAACTGGCTATCACACTTTACCAGGAATTTTGAAATAAAATGAAATGTTGAATTTTTCACGTCACCTCTTAATGTGAGCGTCCGAATCAGCTTCTGGGTCCCTTTTGAAAACTACAAGTCAAAGGAAACTTTTTCGTTTGCCCTCAAATTTGAACAGTAACTAGTTTGATATATAAACGTTACCAGAAAAACGTGTCTGCGAATTTTTTATTTCCAAATCCTTTCTCTCCGAAATATAGAGGTCGTAAAAAATTCGACAATTCGTTTTGTTTCAAAGTTCTTGGTATAGTTTGGTAGCCAGCTATATAAGCTTTAATTTCATATAGGGGTTTAGGTATCTGCAGTTTAAACCAGACGCGCTACATCGCATGGACGTCAGGCACCTGTAACCCTTGAGATAGAAAGAGCAGCTCTGCTTAAGAAAATACAAGGAATTCAATGTGATGACAGAACATTCACGCCTGGTTTATTGGCAGAAGCTAAGAAATCACGAAATCAGCTTCCAGAAGTTTACAACATGGCTCCGCGTTTTTGAACAAGAAGAAACTGTAAGCCACGGGAGAATTGAATTTGAGCGGTCCCGAAATGTCCACATACAATGTAGGTATGTTGTCACAACCAGTTAAATTAACTTGACGAATATCATAACAAATTTTGTGGCATGATACTTACATGTTCAAATTGTATAATGATGACCATGAGATAAACTAGAGAAGTGTAGAATTGAATGCGAACGTTGATCTGGAAATTATCGCACGCCGTCGACAATATTATCAAAAACACGGATTCTGTTCAATATTCCCTATGGAACAAGGTCAGTAAAACCACTGTTAAAACAAGACGGTTCTGCTAGATTAGTGCAGATTAACTTGGCAGTTGCAACAACGCTTAAGACAGTTGTAAGCGCTATCTTAAAGGGGACATTAGTTGATATCCGTTGAAATTTTTTTCAACGAAAAACCCCCGAATCAGCACACCAAGACTAAGCATCGAAAAATCGTTGATCACTTGTGGGGCATAACTGTTATATTTGCCATTGTTGGCGTAGAAAGTCATTATTCTGTGGCATGTCTTGGTTTGCTCTCGGGAACAAAGTTATCAGATACGACTTTTATACAAGATTTACCCCAGGGATAAACTGTGGATGGGCGCTGGCGGCTGGGAGGATGGGGGCGGGAGCTTCTAGAAACCCTAGACCATAGTAAGAGATTTGATACCCTATCTCAGATCAAACCCAATTCAGGAACTTCCTGAGGTTGCCTTACTAGTAACATTTTGTTGCTAAGGGCTTCAAATTCCAACAACATTGACAAAAATCATAGTCTCCGATAAACATTAATTCCTGACGAACATACTTACAAAACTTCTCTGGGAGAGTATCCCTGGCCTAATTTAAAAAATATATATTTTTATAAATTACGTTGAAACACTTCAGCTGCAATTTTAACCTTTTTGCTCTCATCCAGTATAAGCCGGTTCAAGTTTTAAATATTTTTTTTTCTAGCTAGGTTTTTCACTATGCTAAGCCAAATATTTTCAAAACGTCCAGCCCTGTTCAAACATACTAATGACGCTAGCAGGTGGGCGTAAACACTAAGAATCTTTGTAAAAAAAAAGGCTTCAAAATTAATAAATAAACAAGGTAACAGAACGTGACGCATCTGTAGTTGAAAAAAATCACAACCGTCCTAAGTCACTTTTAGTCTGTTTATTTAGCTTAATGCTTTTGTCTTATACAGAAGAACAACTCAGCGCAAGTTACACTTCTAAGGCCATCCTCATAAGCGGTTTCCTTTCCTATCGCCTTCTCTGGTAAAATCGAGTCGGTCAGTCGGATAAAAAAGGATAAAATAAACGTGGAAAAATGAAATATTGAAAACTTAACGAAATAAATAATTCAAGGCGAGCCTTGGTTACTGGTGTCTTTCACGTGATCGCCATTTGGCATCTGCACCACTATTACTCTAAAAGGTGTTCTAAGACGTCCACCTTATCAAGGCTGATTTAGGAGATGTATATGATGCGTATTGAACTTATGAACACCGAAAAAATGGGAGCAGGCAATAAATCAAAGCACTATTTTATGTTTGCTTTTTCAAAAATTCCTTGGCCCGTCTAGCGATGAGAAACGAAACATCTTATGGGGATGTACAAAGAAGTGCCGCGTCGCTGGATCTCTGACTTTTAACAGAAGCCATTAGATCATTGCATATCACTTTATTACTAACTGATAGGTTTTCTTCCACTATTGAATTAGAATGAAATTATTACTAACGCAACTTGTCGCATGACTCCAGGCGTGTGGCGTTTTGATGAATTTTTTGTTATTATTATGTTTTTTCTTGAAACAACAATTGGCGATGGACCAAACGCTACAACAATAATATCAGTAGGGTAAAAAAAATTGCGGATTGCATGATAATATTGTGTAGATACACATTTGCTTTTCGCAAGGTCAACAACTGACATTACCGCATTAGTAGGGATTTAGTTAAATTTTCTTAGGCATATTGATAAAAGAATTGTTTGACTGTCTAAACCTGAGAGGCATCGAGGGCACTATTTTTAGCGACCTGTGAAATTTAACAAGTGAAACATTTCGTGGAAATCGCTAATAAATCAGTGATCGTTAACTCATCAGAGAAAGTTATCTCCAGATTGAGACTTCTTATCAAAATCTCTAGATACCAGCGAAATCGTCTGAATCGCGGGAAATTAAACTGAGCATATCGCTATGAAGTTAGAAGCGGCTATCAACAGTGACCTTACCGTGAACAAAAGGTAACGACGCCTGCACGTGTCGCTGATAGGGATCAAAGATTGTACTTGAAAATCCCCTTTAAGAAAACAACCCTTGAATTCTATAAAAACATCGTCTAAGAGACTCGTGCCTAGCCCGCGAATACAGCCGAAAGTCATCATTTTTGCCCTTTTCCAAGAGTTTACTTCTCGTGGCTGGAAGAGGTAGAAGTATAACGCACTATGATTGGCTTAACGAGCGGCAGCGAACGGGTATGGCTCTTGCTTTTACGGTTCACCGAAAACGCAAAGAGTTCGGATTGATAAGCGTGCGGATTGCTGAACTGTTAAGACTGGTTTTCATTACCATATGCATAAGCATAACCGACAAACAGCAAACGCGGGCACAGTGGGATAATCAATGATATTCATAGCACCTTTTGGGACGTAAAATAAACAACAAAAGACGCTAAAAACCAACTTCGTTCCCAGGGCCTTTTCCCTGGTTTGGGGGCGGGGCGAGATTAAAAACAACAAAAACGACAATCCGCTAGCTAGCGAGAGCCAGCCTTGAAAGGGTGACAAAGAAAACCATTCTTTTCTGACCTGGTTTTTGTTTCATCTGGGACAAAATCAATAAAAACAAAATTTTTCTAAAAAAATTTTTTTCTAAGCCATTTAAGGCACAGATTTCATTGACATACATGTATTTAAATTATGGATGAGATTAAATTATTCAGCCTGATTGTGAAATCTAGACCCAGGGAGAATGCTGCATTCATGCGACATGAGCAAGGCAGGGAAATTAAAGCCCCATTTTTATTTTGATAAAATACTTTGATAAAATACATGCTCCAACCATTTTGATTCAGTTATCTTGAAATCATTGGAAGAGTTTGTTTTGGCATTTGCCAGGACTGAAAAACACACATGATATTATGACTCCCAGCCGACATTCTCTGTCCATCATCTTTTCTTCTTCTGCATGGTCAGAGAGGACAACTGAAATTGAGCCTAATGAAAACGCTAATCCCTTGTTTCTGCCTTCGAGGGCAAGTCGAAAACAAAAGGCTTGAAAAGATGTTGTTCTTGTTTGATAAGATTTCACCCCATAAGCTGCCCTTGATGCGAGAGTTATCACTATTATTCTAAGATTACGAGATTAACTTATCTTTTGCTGCAAAACCGAAAGGAAATCCAATTTCTTTGAGCTTCATAACTAGAGTCTTCACCGAGCAGACTGCTTTTTGATCACAGAGGTATAACAAGCAAGGGAAGAAGGTATGTTGTACAGACAGAAGGATATTTCACTTCAGTTCCGTTAGCTGTTGAGTAAGACTAGAAATGCATGTTTAGCGATCTTACCGGGCGGGTGAATGTTTTGAGGTTGTCTGGTAAATATAGCCGCATTGGCGTTCTCGAAATTTCCTCCCTCTGCTCTAAACTTGGTATTTAGTCGATGAATTCCCAGCCAACAGAAATGCGCACATAAACGCTAAGCTCATTGATAGGAACATGTTTCAAATCCAGGGAGATTACGAGGACTTTAGAACAGTCCTTATCACGCTATGGGACTAGAAGATGGATATCGTTTCGTTCGCCACATCGTGATAAAGAACGCACCATTGTCGCAGCCATTAAGGTGGTCCTTTTCGACAGAAAGTCAGACAACGGCTCGAAAACTTGAGTAGCGCAGAAATACCTCACACCAGACACAACAAGGCTGTATATCAAAAAAGCGAAATTCAGCAGATACCGGAATATTGTCTTAAGCACCACTGGATTCCCAGACCTAACAAACTGGAGAATTCGCAATTCAATGCAGGTGTCTATTTTGGGCCGTTATCTGGAGAGATTGTCCCCAGACTTGGAAACCTGATTTGGACGTGCATGCATGCAAACAAACATTTCTTCCTTACAGACGCCCGCTTAATAAAGACACCCTATTATTATGAAAAATCAGGTTTGCTCGTCAACGTTCTGTCCCTCTTTAATTGTACGCTTGAGTCATTGTGTTTATTCTGATTTCCCGCTCATTCAGTCGTCCACTTTTCGGGTTTCTTTTCTTTTTTGCGGTTTTTAACATTCCTTTACTACCACGTTCTTTTGTGGTTTTACTGAATTGTTTGCATGGCCTTGTAGAGGCCTTGTGTGTGCTGGAATAGTTTTTAAAATGTGTATTTCTGGCCCAGTCCACCGCAAGCTCATCTAGGCAGGCGTTGTAAGACACTATCGTACTTCATCTGTTGATTGTGGAAAACTGGCATCTTCCGTCGTAAAAACTGATGGAATCCCAGGTGGTGCGGGATTTACTCGGCTTAGTGGTCAACTATAAATGGGTCAACGAGCAAGCATGGCGACAAAATTGATGAGGATCAGAATTTGTAATGGGGATTTAAAAACGTGTTAAATACAAAACTTCTACGCCAAAGTCAACTTGGCGCGGAACTTCAGTCCAAAGGCCAAAACCCCTTGGGATATTTTTCACCAGATTTTGTTGATTGGGTAAATTATTTTCATCCCGTGTTACGAGAAGAGGTCAGCTAATAAGGCTTGAAAACGGACATGTTTCTCATTTGTTTTCAATTACTTAAATTCTCTAACAAGACATGCGTTCTGGTCAACTAACGACCATATCATGAATATCAGTAAAAGCTTTTTACCGACGACCATTGGAAAAAAAACTGTTTCAATAAAAGAGTCGTCCCACCTCTTGATCGACCAAGGAAAACTAGCCTAGAGTTACGTTTTTGTCATACTGTAATCATTTCTTATCGATTTATTGGAAGGAGGGAAACACGACCGTTCCCGAATTATTATGATTTAATTTCCGGCCAAGAGAAGTGAGCGAGTTTGAGGCTGGAATAGTCGCACGATAAACTGCTCCGCTCAAATTATGACATTGATGGTGTGAGTTTTTTTCTTCGTAAGCACATGTTTGATATGTTGTTCACTGCTAACTTGTTTAAGCAAACAGCTTTTAATCTGCGCTATCAGTAAAATTGTAAATGATCTCTAGAAAGAAATTCCTTGCACTAGTTCACCTGATATCTTTCTCGAAATTCTCTTTCAAGAACTTGTCGCCAAAGATTGACTTCATTTATTGTAATTTTATTACTATTACGTAACATGTAAACCGCGACAATATAATTATATATATCTGACAAACTGTGCACGTTCTTACAATTAAGAACTGAGATGTTTTGAAACTGGGTCACAACAAGTAGATGTGAGCTGTGGCATTATTGCATGTACAGGGACTGCAGCTCTAAATTTACCATCCAAGACAGTAGCTTTCAGTTCAACATTTCAGTGCGGGTAAGATTTCAAAATGAAATGTCATCTTATAAATAACCGACTGAGGGTACCTTTCTTGGGGGTTCCCTGCTTCGTCTACTCACTGTCAGGTGTAAAGTTACCATTAGATCAATTCTTTTACCCACGTCAGCCTGCCTACGTGTAGTCTCGTGGGCAGATTTCAGCAGCCACCTTATGGTAACTTCATCTTGTCGCCGCAGAGATTGCAGCCAGGTCACATCCGCCAAATGTGTCAAAACATGAACACTGTTGGGGGGAATCAGTGCGCTCAAGGGTGCACCAAGGAACCTATCGCGAATAGACTGTTTACAGCCTTCCTACTTACAATGCAAATACAGAATAAGAACGGGAGAGAAATAATTCTCTCGTAATTGTTTTGCTCACTGAACGACCGAAGATAACTACGAGAATATAGAGTTATCTGATTAGTCTATATCAAAGACTTCTGCTTTAACTTTGCCATTATCCCACAAAGTTATATATCGCAAATTTTAGGCGACTTTAGGAGATTACTTCAGCATTTGGTGAGAAAATTTTGCTTCAACTTTCTCTTCCTTCCATAAGTGTATCTTCATGATCCCAGATGTACCGCGGCACGGCGCGATTGACACTCCCCTACTAAAAAAAGATCTTTTAATGGCAACGTTTGACTTATGTGCCTGTAGCTACTTGTCTTAGTGGTTAAAAACAACGGAATCGTAAAGCTACCGACATGGCTTCGTGGGCTAATAACCCAGGTATTCTTCGCCCTCAAAATGAATTGCATTTAAAACGCCTGCGTGTAAAGACACACTGGATTAAAACTTAATTTTCACCGGAAGTTTTCAATCAGTGACGTATGCCGTGGTGTCTGAGTAGTTCTGCAGTTTCAGTGCAGTCTGCGGTGCAGTCTGTTATCAATCGCGACGGGGATGACTCGTGACAACTTCAAGTGGTCTATCGATTGTCTGTTTTGTTGAGACGTTCATTGTAAAGCACGGTCATTTATAATCTTCAAAGTGACAGTTCGATATAAAGCTTGAACCCTATAAATCGGAGGCCAATCGATTTTCTATCAGTTTACCTTGGATTAAGAGCAAGAAATCTCCAGTTTTCAAGAGGAGAGACTTCCTCAGAAAAGGTATTTATGCAATAGTCAGGTGCGACGTCTTTGAGCGTATGTCTGTGTGTCTCTTTTCATACCATGCATGTGATGACAATCAGCATAACAAATCGATCGATGTAAACACCCGCAAATCTTGTCCTATTGGGCTTGAGTTTCTATGTGTTCATGCTGTTTTCGCGATACTTAAAGAGAGATCTCTCCTTAATCGATGGCATTTAGCGCGCTGCTGTCCAAGTTATTGCTTCAAGGTTGTAACCGGCTCACTCGATTTCGAACTTAAATAGCGAAGCTTAAACGGGCTCTTAAAATCTCAACCAAACATTTAACGGGATCGACACTTTCTAATTTCGACCATATGGCTGTGTAGCCCTCAGTCCCAGTCATGTCACGGGAAAAACATATTTTGTCTCTCAGATGTTGCTAGTGCAGGATAAGGTAAGGCCATACCGTCCATAATAACTAAGATTTTATCTTCTTCGCTCTGTCGCATGGAGATCCTGTCCTAAGTAAATGATACGAAATGTTTCTAATGACACTTGAACTCTATCGGTCTCTGTAGCTTTTCGCGGTTATCCTCACGCGCTGCGTTATACTTGCTGAATGTCCTTGCATTCAGTGAGTGTGCACAGAAAAAAAAAAAGAGGTTGTATAGGCCTTCGCTGACGAGAGGGGTGTCTGGCGGGTGAGGAAGTTACGTTCAGCGAGAATAAATGGCTCATTAATTAAAAACTTGTTAAAATGCAACATGATATGAACACTGAAATATCCGACATCATGTGATGCACGCGAGACGGCACGTGTGTCCTATGTACAAAAAATAATAATAATAATAATAATAATAATAGTAATAACAAGAATAAATGACTAAAACTAAAAAAATAATAAATTCTTGAGAGGTTGCATCAGTGACATTTTAGCTGCCGACAGGTTTGTGTATCAGGGTAGCGTCAGGGCAGTTTACGCCAGACAGGGACACTGAACAACGATACTCAGGAATGCAAGGAAGCGATGGCATTTTAACCTCGTAGTTCTCGTCAAAGAAGTTCAGTAAGTTCCACTAGCTAATTAGGCGTGTTTTTCCAATGGTCGGACATCGACTGCAAAGGAAATCTTTGAATTATTTTTTGGATTTCATGTCAGGAAAAAGGAAAACAAAAAATGATATCCAAAAATATATATGGACTGAACTGAGCTGAAAAACCGGTAGTTTTGGAATCTATTCTTAGCCCGCTCATCCGCACACGAACAAATTTTTCCTTTGTCAGAAAAAACTGCCACAGAAATGAAAATGGCCAGTTCGTGGGCTTGCCTGATCCTTATTACCTTCATGTGAAACGTCACAGTAAAAGATTCGCAAGGCTTCATTTCGATTTCGAGACGGTTAGGTGGTAACGAGGTACGCGTCAAACCAACGAGGAAGGCCTGGGGACGAGGCACCTTTTGCTGTACGTTGAAGTAGAGAGCCTTACCAGATTTGGTACAAGTATTCTAAGCATTCTCAATATGGATGATCAAGAATTTATGATCATAGTCTCTTGGGATGATCTAATCTGGAGGTCGTTTAAAGAATTATCTTTACCTCGTGTGGTCCCCCATTTCCTCTCTTGTGCTATCTGTTTAGAGGGAAATCAAACGCTCCAAGTATACTTTAGAGTTAATACTTTCCTTCTTCTAAAATCAGTGCTATGTGGCGTACCCATGATAGCTGAATATGCCTAGAGATTAGATTACTAGCAGATAAGCCGATTCGTGGCTTGTACTGGGAAATGTTTTTACATATTGCATACGAGCCAAGTGGCCCATCAGACCAGCGCTCATCTCCGGTTTCTGTAGCATGAAGCGTCTAGGAGTATTTCTACTCCCCCGTGGTCTATTGCAAGGTTTCTCCCAGCATTACATTCCCTTGTACCCAGTTATACACCTGGGTGGAGAAAGGCACTGTGATAGTAAAGCGTCTTGCCCAAAATGAACACAGCACAATATTCCCGGCCAGGACTCGAACCCGGACCGCAAGATACGGAGTCAAGCGCACTAACCGTGAGACCAGCGCGCCTCCCACGTGTTATTGTGTATACAACTGTTCAGTCGTCGGGTTTCTTTTCTAGCTTTAACAAAAGGAACGTGCTACCGCGGGGCGGGTGGACTCAACGGGGTATCTAGATGCTATGTTAAACGTGTGCCATGTGTTCAGCCCAATAAGCATAACGTTACGTGCAATGAAGTTTAGTCGATATATACTTTTGTAAAATTGTGTTCGACGATTACGATTGTGTCGCATTCGTAACATGGTGCTCGATGATGGTGCAGAGCATTAACTCATTTCCTGCCCGGTGTTTATCCAACATTGAACGATAATTTTTACCATTCCCTGAACAAAAAAGCACTGAAAGTTCTCTTTTCAAATACTGGAAAACCTCTTGGTGGGATGGGGGTAGAGGCTGAGGCGGGGAAGGGTGGGGGTTAAATCATCACTCATTGCTGATTGCTATGCGTGGTGGTGTCGTAGAGCCTCATTTTTCGCCAACCTTTCTTTTCATTGTTTATTATATAAAAGATGTAATAGATGTCAGTCTTTATACTCTAAGATACTTTGAAACTGGGTTTTTCTTTTTTTAAAGTGGTGACTAACAGATCTGTTTTGGGCATCAGCTAGCTTCCAACATAATAGCCTCTCTTAGCCTTAATAAAGAAACCTCCAAATTTGAAACACGAACGCGATAAACTGGCCTAACTCGTCATGACTCTCGCTTACAGCCCGTGACCAGCATCTGGGAGGTCATGGGTCCGAATCCCGCTAGCGACTCAAGTTTTTCTTTGTCCAAAGCCCGTGACATTATGAACATTCCATCTGTTTCATTTATTCACTAAACTGGAAATTTTCTCTTCCTTTATATATAGCAAAAATCATGTCGGGTTGTTCGACTCTATTTAAACTTACGAAGGAGCCCCACCCCTTCAAACGAAATCATCTATAGTTGATGTATAGTTGTTTCTTGTTATGTTGCAGATTATTCAGTTTAGATGCATACTGAACCAGGACGACCCGCGCCATCTAAGCTATCAAGGTGGCCGCCACAGAAGAGGCGGAAAAGGCGAAAGAGAGCTAAACAAGGCTTAGCAACGCGCCTAAGGTATACTGTCCAAGTCTCCTTTAATTTTAATGAATCACTATCAGGCGATGACAAATTATTGATCTTTTGATAAAACTACAAAACTCTCCGAATTATTACACAATTAATCTGAAACCTAAAGGAGTGTGCAGTCTACGGTATTCTTTGTTTAGCCCACGGCTGTCGTTGTTAATTTTCTGATGAGCTTTTCAATAAAAGACTTGTTTACTTTTACTCACCCTTTACTTGTGAAACAACAATTGTGTTACAGTTCATTGCTCGACAAAGGAGCCCGCTTTCCCAAGATATTCAAATGTTGGATCTTTTGCTCTGGCATGTTGTCACAAGTCTGTTAGTTTTGGCTCAAAAAGAGAAATAAAACGCGAACGAAAAAAAAAACGCATTTCTTAAATTGCCTTTGTAAATTGAGCTGCAGAAGATCTTTTTAAGACAGCGGGAAACACAAGATTATGACCGTCAAACTGACGTTATTTTGCATGAGAAACTTTCTTTTTTCACAGTTTTTGTGGAGTAAAAAGAAGGATTAGTGAGCCAGGAATCGAAAGATTAGTTTCTTTTGCCTTTACCAGTAAAAATCATCCATGAAATTCTGCATGCTTGTTCATTTCCGGACGGTGAATGTGTGACAATTCAATTTCCGGAGCAGAAAGCTTGTGTGGATTTAGAATCGAAATGGAGCGATTAGTGTCATTTGTGACTTTTGTTTGCCTTCGAACACATAATTTCCTTTATTTTCACTTGAAGTAAAATCTGTCGCCAACTTCAGTTGGCAGCTGGAAGTTTTTTTTTTCGCGAAATTAGTTCATTTAGAGGTCTCCGCGCAGTCGTTTTTCCTTTTGCCGATTGTTATTTCGGCCAGCGGAAGATTTTTCGGCTTCACTCGGCGGGCGGCCGATTGTTTTCGTTTGGAGTATGGCGGACGATTTGTTTTCAAGGGACGAAACAACATGAAAGAATTTGGAGCTTGTGGTTGAAATATGTACGTTGGCCGTTATCATGATTACGAAAGATATGAAGACGAGTCTTCGGAGGAAGAATGCGAACACTGTTCGAGACAGAACGTTCATTTTCGAGATGAGGACAACCTCTTGTCAAGACCTCTGTAAGCGCAAATTGCAGAAATATTTAGACTTGTAATTGTTTGAAACGATACCATGCCATACCGTGAGTTTGCACTGCAGTTTTGCCGTTAATTACAGCATTTTAAAAGATTCAGTGACTTCATAGTCAGTCATATTGGTTTTATATTGTTTGACTCTCTTTTCCCGGGGAAAATTTGAATTGACTCTCTTTTACTAATGATGTTTTGTGTGATGTTCGATCAATTCGAAACTGCTTAGAGGAATGCGGTGTGCATTTCTTATAATTTGCGCACATGACGGGTAGAATTGGGACATTACTTAAAAATCCATCATCATTATCGCTAAATTTCAAAGTACAGCTATGGAAAGAATCAAATCAAAAAGTTAAAACAGTAAAAATCTTACGTTTATCTTTCGCAGTTAAAGAATGGCGAATGTACGTGTTGCACATATCTGCCGTGTTTTCTTGAAACATCAGGGCAAAAAAACACAACTCTAGCCAAGCACACAGGCGCTAATTGCTCTAGATAACGATCTTTTGGCTTGTTTGCGTGAAATTTATGTAGATTTGCAGTGAGTGTATACGTAGTAGTCCTTCAAAGTCACTTGACTTGATCGAAGTATTTCGCATATTTTCAGATACGAAGAGCCGCCTTGGGCCGGCCACATTAAAGAAAAAGGCGATGTATTTTACATTGAACCATTTGACGAACCAACTCCCAACGACATGGTGGACTCACTGGAACAATTAGACATCTCGGGGAACGATTCCCAAGGCGATGGAGAAAAAGACAAGGCGAAACCGGTGCTTAGGAATTTTAGCTCGATGAAGAAAATTATTCCAGGATTGAAGCGAGATAGAGTTGACGACAAGAGAAATAATGAGAGAAACTTAAAACATTCAAGCCCTACAGCTCACAGAGCTGTGGATGGGCTTGTTGATGGTAGCAAAATGGCTGGTAGATTTTTCAAGAGAGAGGTGCAACTTATTGTGACCCCTCCAAAGGGCCATTCAGGATTTAAGAATGACTTGGAGACTTTACTTGGTATTATTCCCGGAAGAGACAAAGCTGGTAAGCTGTCACAGAATGACAGCTACTCTGGATCAAGGCTGTATGTCAAAGGATTTGTACCTGATGGACCTGCTTTGCGAAGTGGAGATCTTAGAATAGGTATGGTTGTATTAACTACATACCAAGAGCCATTTGTACAGATAGACGTGCAGTAAGCTTACTTGTTTAATTTCTTATTCACTGCAGACGTGTACGTGTAGGCCTGTGCTGATGCAATTGTGGTAAATCTGTGCTGTTGTATGTGCTATTGTCCATAATTAACAAATTTTGCTTGGGAAACAGCTACATACATGTACCTTTCACTATTGAGCAGTTGCAACACAGCATGACAACCTGCATATTATGTAATAAATCATTTTCTTCATTCGTGCTCAATTTAATACATTTTTCTGATTGGCTGAGTAAAACTGGATACTCCTTATGGTCAAACAGGCATCTCTCTTTGTTTGGAAGCCCAAAGTCGCCCCTTCTCTTTCCTGTGAGATGTGTCACAAAGAATTCTTCATGGTAGAGAGGGTAGTTCTATAGTGATTTATGTGACATGGGTAACATCTCTAATTGATTAAGGCTGGATTTTTGAATTTGCCCACATGCAAGTACAGTAAGAACTTTTATTACATGAGTTAACCAATGAAATACCAGGTAAACTTTTGTGGGAAAACATGATATCTTCACACGTGAAAATATCATGTTATCTTCACATGTCAAAAGGTCACTGTTGCTATGGTTACACATAATATTCTATATAGAACATTACATGACCACTTGGAGAGACACTAAATTTCTCATCATGTGTTGAAAAATATTTGACTCATTTGCTGCGCCCACTTGTGAAACATTCTTTAACACTTGAAGAGAAATTTTTTTCTCTATGCAGCCATGTAATATCTTCTATTTGTTATGTCTGGCATTAAGAGCGATGGTGATGTGGGAAATAAATGTACCTGAACATGGATGGAGAGAGAAATTTCACATTACTAGCCAACATTAAATACTGTATGTACATGATATCCGTCACGACCGTCAGTCTCAGCAAAGTGTGTGATAGATTTGGATTGTTTGGGAAAAAAAAAAACATTCTTGACCACTGGTTGTTTGAGTGTACATTTACTGTACCTATAAATTAGCTGGCTGAGATAGAGCAGTTTTCAATTGTGTGTTGTAAAACCAAAATCAAGCCACTAATTTATTGCTTGCCAATTAGATTATTTAGCCAATCTCAAACCGTAGTAAAACCAAAACCAAAGTAACTGCCTGATTACTTTCAACGCTCAGTTGGAAATGGTGATGTAGTGTATATGAATTGTTTATATGGTATCAATATCAAGATGGATTCTGCTCAAAGTTGGATCAATAAGTGCAAAAATCATTTACTAAAATTCACTCATTGCATGGTAACTTTTGGAATACTTTTTAAAACAACTCACTTTAGTTCATTTCTCTAAGTGACCCCAGTGACGATTAAAATTCTCAAGCATGATTTCTCTTGTGAGTTAATCTTAAACCTCGTAAGAATGGTTAAAGTGTGTGTTATTGTGTTTTTAAATAATGTGAAACGTCTGTTTTAATTGAAATATGGCTAACTTCAAGTTCAGTTTTCTCTCGTGGGGTCAGCTTGAGAGCTTAAGTCTTGATAAGTTCTTCTTAGATGTATTCAAAATATTGCCATGCCATGAGGTTTTTCTGGTAACTTAAATTTTGCCATTATTGCTTGTCATGAATGTTCTGTGGAAATCATCTTAAATGTCTTACTCATTTTCAGTAAGTTTAGTTTTTGTCAAACTACATGTATGTAACCTACATGTACATTATAATCAGTTTTCATTGTGGATTATCTGTGTATCTGGAGTACTGAAGGAAGTCAGATTTCTGATTCTCATCAGGCCAAGAACTGTCGTTAAATCAGTCTTGTCTCGTGTCAAATTATTGGTATTTTTGGTATTAATTTTTGTTTAGGAGATGTCCTTCTTTCATTAAACAAACTGGATCTGAATTCCAGCAATGTTCACACAATACTTGCTGCCATCACAGGCCCAATGGAGGTGAGCACATCTTTTGTATACCCCCCAAACTTAGGTATCAGTACTCCCTGGCCAGCAATTGTAAGGTTACCTTATGACAGTTTGTGAGAGAAGTGGTGGCTAATTGTTCACTGCTCTAAACTCTGTATTGAACAGCCTGAATTTGAGTGCTACCTAGGTCATTGTGTTGTGTTTTTTGACAATCCACTTTATTCTCACAGTGCCTCTCTCTGCCCAGGTGTATAAATGGAGGAATAGAATATCCCTACTTGTATATAGATAAACGCCAGCACCTTCAGGGCTCAAAGGCAGAGTTCACCAACCTTAACAAATTTGTCAATACCATTTCATCTCTTGTGTGGATAGAGGTAGCATGAGAGTTTAAGTCATAAAACCTAAAAACACAACAAAATGTCCCTGGGTAGTCCTCAATACTGAGTCAAATGTGCTCTAATCATTACCTGCTACATGTATACAATGCTCCCTGAGTGGGATCAAGAGTAATGGTAAAAGTGAATTAAAAGTATGGAGACTTACAGGGTAATTATATTTTTACTTTCAGATTACTCTTACCATACAAAGAGTAATCCAACCCAAATTGGCATCTGCAGTCATTCGTCAGAATACCCCGCCCAAGAATGACAGCCACCTTATCAAGTTAATCAGTGGAGAGGCACCAGCGCCATCCAAACCAGACCTGAAGAACATTCCTCATGTTGCCTTGTATTTAACCATTACATCCAGCGAGGATGACGACGAACCTGATAAGGTAACTTATCAATACATAGTTTTTGTATCATGTATAAATGAATACCATTTGAAAATAAAGAATCTAAGGAAATAGATTATACCTTGCTACCCTGAAAGATTGAGCAAAAATGTCAGAAAGGAGTAAGGCAGAAGAACTGAGACTTTCAAACCATAATTTACGTTTACATTTGTACATGGCCTTATTAAATAAAATAATTGTTGTGTGGTTTTGTTATTGTGTGTTTACTTGCACTTAGGACATCCTGTACCAGTATCCAAAATCAGAGGCAGCAACAAAGTTAGTGGCACTGAGGGGAATGTTCCTGACCTTGAGTGATTTAATGTCATCGGTGACAGGCAGTACAGCAAACAGGTAGGTATTTGCAATCAGCTTTTATTAATAATTCTTTTGATGAGAAATGCATGCATAGCCAGTAATGATTCAAGCTTATTTTGCATCATTCACAGAACTTGGTTAACAAGTTCAGTAGAAAACCAAGTCTAATTTTAAAGATATGCGCAGTTTAATATTAAGGTAAGGTATGATTTTCAAGACATCAGATGTATTTTGGAGTGTTGTTTACTCTGTTTTAGCTCAACGCTGGTGCTGGACAAGAAGCTGGTCCATGTTGTATATTCTAAGCTGGACAGAGATGTGCTGGTCATTGCCATGCCTGCAGAAAGGTATATGTGTATCCAGAATAGTCAGACTTAAGTATATGAAGTATCATAAAGCTAACATGAAATTTGCAGTGTCTAATGGGGTCTTGATGCCTTTTTATTAAGGATGATCACGAGAAGTTAAGGAATTTTGAAGGAATGCTTCTACTCTAAAGTGAGAGACAGTGAGAGGTGGTTGGGTATTCCTGTATATGTTAATTTCACCCTGTGTTAGGGCTATGGTTGTGGCGAAATGTTGCTTGTTTCATGAAAATTACATGTAATTGTAGGTGGTATTGACATTGTGAAGTTGTTGACTAATAATACATGTACTTCTACATGTACTTCTTCATGAACATGTACTTGGATCATGGCAGAGAAGCTTTGAATCTGGTTCAGTTTATAAATAATTTAATTTACTGTATTTTCATTAATATTATTTTCCATTTTGTATTTCATGAATGGTACTGCTTAAAGTAAGCATTAACAATAAACGTGACTAAGTTGTAGTGATAAGACAGTACTATATAGCGTTAATTTCATAAGAACTAGAGTGTTAACGTTGACTCTATTTGTACTTACACAATGATACTAAGTGGCCAAAACGTTTTGTTTACATCTTCAACTGATATGTGACTGTGTTTTTACAACCTCTTCTGTCAGAATACCTCTGGTTCAACTTCAGAAGGTAGCTGTTGATATCACTCAAATCCTTTCTCTCACATTTGGAACAATGCATAGGTAAGTTGTATTTCATATGTATTGTAACATGTTTGAGAACAACGACAAATAAAACTTTACGTACATGTATGAATTGTACATTTTATGTACTTTTAATTAGTAAAGTTGTATGTGAAGGTCTGCTAAATCACACACCCAAGCAGACTGACATCTCTTGTCACTAGACTGGTATTGATGGTGATCACTTAATGAAGATTTGATCTTGCCATACAGAAGCATAATAATGTCTCAAACAATGGAGGGTTGTCCAATACAAACAAACAGAGTCAAATGGAATGGCACTCAAACCATTGATATTCCATGGGTGAAATGCATCTCATTATGGGGGCTCAGAATATTTCTGATGGCTTCAGGCTGAGTAGGGTTGCATTCTACTCATCCATTGGTACCAATGGTAGGGTTGGTCTTCCATTGGTGAAATGTATCTCATTGTGGCAGCTTAGAATATTTCTGATGGCTTCAGGCTGAGTAAGGTTGCATTCTACTCATCCATTGGTACCAATGGTACGATTGGTACCAATGAAATAGCACTCAATCCATTGTAAAAGTACTCTCTTTTGGTGTATGGTGTGAAAGCTGTACGCAGTAGATACATGTAATTTGACTCTAACTGGATGTTGTTCACACTTTCCCTTACAGGGCATTCTCTGACAAGTTTAACAAAGCACGTGTAGACCATCTTTTCTCTCTACTGTTTGAAAAAGCCCTTGTCAGACCTCCTGGTGCAACTGAAAAAGACTGCATTAATAAGCTGCCAGACCTTTTGCCTGGTGTCCAGTGGCTGAATATACCTTTGACAGCAGAGGTAGAAGCTTTGTCCTGTATATGTACAGTAATCTTTCATAGTGAAAGCAGACAAATAATTTGATGTTACAGTAGTATGTGTTGCAACATTTGCTGCAGCTTCTCCCTTGCCTCCCCCATGCTACATCACAGTGTTCATTGTACATCCACTCCGACCAATGTATTAGTTTTCAACTAATATCTGAAACTCATAGTGGGTTTCTGCCAAAATTTAATATCATTCTACTTTTTTCTGGAAAGGTTCATGTTCACTGCTGTCTCAATGACTTAGAAGCAGCAGATTATGGAGAATTTGTAAGTAAAAATTGATGTCTAAAGTAATTTTCATTTGTCATTGAAAGTTTCAAAATTAAGAAGATTGTTGTAGAAAAAATTGCTGGATGACAAGCTTTGCCATCCTTTGCATTTTTCCAACTCGCCAATAGCCCTTTTCACCATTAACTTTCTCATTTGCATTACGTACAATATAATCTAGCATGTATGTAAGGCAATTTCTGGCTATTTTGTAGTTTCAGCCCACTTTGGATCATCTTGTAATGCAAATGAGAAAAACTAACTGTGAAAAGAGCTATTGCCACAAAACTGGCACTCACTTCACTTTTCTTCATAGTCCCCATGGGCTAATGGGCCAGAATAAAATAAAGATAAGTGACCTAAAAATAGGCAGTCTTAGTTACCACTTGCATTATTGGTGTGATTAACTGATAGTGTTATGACAATGAACATGTAAAGGACTCTTTGTTTAAAGTAAGTGACATCTGTTGTGGTTGTACCTCTTTTTCACAGGCAGATGAATTTTTTCAAATTAGACGATTATATACAATTTTAGGTTCCAGTATATTTTATAAGGTATGGATATACTGCAGTACTGCACCACATATGTATACATGTATGTACAAATACATATAATATGGTTTGAATATCTTTTGTATAATTTCTTTTCTGTAGTTTAATTCAAGTTAATGTTTTAGCCTCCTAGACAAGTACAGTGTCAACTTGTGTACTTGTGATGTCAGTTCCTGTCATGCAATGCCATTTGAAGTTATGTAGTTCCGCATCATGTTGTGTTATGTCATATCACATAATGCCATTGTGATGTCATTTCATGTTGTGATGCATTGTGTCATGTCGTTGTCATATCGTATTGTGTCAAGTCATGTCACATCATGCCTGTTTTGTGTCATGTCAGGTGATGAGATGTGATGTTATGTTTGATTGAGTCCTGTCTTGTCATTTCATGTCACGTTTAATTACATGTATGCCAAGGAGGCGACCAAAATTATAGGCAGTGTGATAAAAACTTATTTCCTTCTACTGTAGCAAGAAAATTGTAGTAAGTCGTGGCATGTTCATGTAAGCTTTATTGTTGTTTAAAGGGTGGGTAGGGCTATCCATTGGATAAATAACTATCCAGTGGATAGTGTTGTATGTTTTACCAACATTTATCCACTGGATAGTGATTTATCCGGTGGATAGCATTACCCGCCCTTTAAATAACTTGCTCCTGCACATGTTCCAATGCGATTATGTCTCACTGACCAGTGATGTTCATTTTCACTATTGCAGGGATATTTAGTGGCCAATCATTTAACAAGGGAAGATTTAGAAGATGCTGTATTATATTGTAAATATCATTGTTTACTGGCCATGAGTGCAGAGCAAAGAGTTGGTCAACTGGTGGTCTGGAGAGAGGTATGCCAAGATTGTTTGCTACTCATTGTAGGCATGTTCAGTCATTTGATTTATGTATTTTATTTTATCCAGTGTTCCCTCAGTATCTGTTGTCAGCTGCAAAGTTCTTTCAACTTCTTCAAATCAGTTCATAGCCAAAAGAAAGCCCCTCCCCTGAAGGTCTCAGATGTACAAGGTCCTTTGATAGTAACCTCTCAGCTGACATACATTAAAATTTAATTCAGGACAGCAAAATCTTGAAAACAGTTCTTCTGGTCATAAACTCTCTAGATACTGTACAGCTTTGCTTGCAATTTATATGTACCATTACAGTGGGTTCAGGGACTTTTGTTGTAATATATCAAACACGAAAGACCAGTGTTTGACCACATTTCCAAACACCGAGAAGAGAGTTGAAAATATGATGCGCAGCGGTGTATTTTTGATTAACTTCCAGGTGTTTGGAAATGTGGTCAAACACCATCTTGAGTGTTTGATATATTTTCTCAATCACAATCAAAACTAAGGAGAAAACGGAGAAATAAAATTGTAAAAATGTATGCTAATGAAGATCAGATATCCACTCACTGTCACGGTCATGATTTCCTTTGTTTAAACTTGATGAGTTATTAATGAGTTTGAGAAGTTTGTTTGACAGCTATGGACTCTCCCTTGTGTTTCATGCCACCTTCAAAGAAATCTATCTCTAGGCAGTTTTATGTGCTTCTACAGAATTTTTCAAACATAAAACGCTCTTCAAATGTGAAATGGAAAAGTAGGCCGTCTTCCTCCTTGCTCAGGGAAGCAAACCCTCGAAAAAGCTTGTAAAAGTAAGGGATTAATTATCAATAGTAGTGTACCTTCACTTCTCTCATATCTTTCACTATCTTGTTTCTAGGTTTTTCCAACAAGAAGACAAAAGTCCAGATCTGAAAGCAGGAGAAAAGAGGACGAGGAATACTATGAACCAACTGCAAGATACTTTTTACTCATTGTAGGCATGGTGAGTCCATATCTTGTTAAGCAGTAACCTATGTTCTTCTTATTCCAAAAAAGCTCTCTTCAACTTGGGTTTGAACGCGAAGCAAACTTGCAAACGTTCCTAGTCTCTTGGTGGGAGTGCATTCCAATATCACTGAGAGAAATTTAACAAAATTAAAAGAACTCCCATTACCAATACAAGATTATGGGTGGAATTTCTATACCAGTTAAAATGTAAAAGTTCAGACAAAAACGCAAAGGTTTGAGAGAGCTTTTGAACAGTCTGTTAGCTCACATGCGTTTACCAGCTAGAGTAGTAAAGAGGTAAAGCCTGGATTGGGCCACGAGGTCCATACTGCCAGAGCTTATCCTGGTTACTGTAGCATAAAGGAACAGGAGTATTTTTACTCCACCCTGGTTGGGATGCTAGTCCATAGCGGAGTTACCCCAGGATTAAATTCACCAGTACTTGTTTCATCACCTGGGTAGAGAGAGCCACTGTAAGAGTAGAGTGTCTTGCCCAAGAACACAAAGCAATGACCCCAGCCAGGGGTTTATTGGAACACTTCATCCGGAGTCCAGGGCGCTAATCATAGCTAACCACTCCTCCCACGGATTGAATAGTAATGGACGAATATGTTACTTGGATCATTTCCATTTGTGCTTATTTTAGAAACATTGGCTCATGTGTGTTCTGCTAGAAGCGGGTGGCATCTCGAGACGGTAAGATTT
>Ga0126338_10000502_pt1 | contig 21270 bp, 10 predicted proteins | sample OrbCmetagenome_2_FD_92529 | JGI IMG/M metagenome (GOLD analysis project Ga0126338, IMG submission 92529) | Coral microbial communities from Petempiche,Puerto Morelos, Mexico - Orbicella C C metagenome | ecosystem: Host-associated > Invertebrates > Cnidaria > Coral | place: Petempiche,Puerto... | reverse complement strand
ATAAGTGGGTTCGTTCTTCTTATGTTTCTGCTTATGCTTATGTTTATGTCGTGGCTGTTTTCACTTGTGCTTATGCTTATGCTTGTGCTTGTGCTTATGCTCTAGTGAAAACCAGCCTTAATAGTTTTGTTTTCATGTAACAAAAAATAATATCTCGGTTGGAAAAATGCGAAAATGTGACCGGTTCATGGCACGGTTGACAAACAAATCCATTGACTATTGTTTAATGTTGATCTATTTCTGGCACTTGTAGACGTGACAGAGCAGTGCAGGCAACACAATGTACAAACGATTCTATTGTTCAATGTAGATTTTATTTTGCTTTGCATGTGAGATCATCTTTCGGATTTCCTGAGATAACTACAAAGCCGGCTTCTTGCCATTAGAGTTTCCTTTCCCTTTGTTTCATCCCGAAAAATATTCATTTATCACAGATTGACACAAAATACATGAGGATAAGGCCTTGTCTCTTTCCATGTAGCCCACTGCGCGGACTCTCTTTGGGCTTGTCACGCTTGTCACGCAATCTTCTCCCTCACGAACGTGATTGCGTGACGAGCCTAGAGAGGGTCTTCATAAAGGTATTTTCCAATCTAGTCTGCTACTCGGTCTTGCTCCGGCCTGGTGAAGGGTTATCTTACCCGCTTGTCACAGTCATGTCACGGTCCATGTCAGCGTGACGTGCAGTTCTAAAACGTGAGGCTGTGTAACAGCTTAGAAAACGCCCTTGCGCGAAAACAGGGCCAAACAGAAAACCAGTTTCAATTTTTTTTCTTTCTCTTTGATCAGGTAAACCAGACAGAAGAATATGGAAGTATGCGCCCAAACGTGGCCATTGTATGGAAGTACTCAGATTCCAATAATCCTCTAACCATCAAAGCCAGCCCAAAGGAGCAGACCTGGTACTACATCACTTCAATAGCGACAAACCTGGACACGAAGTTCAACCCGCTCGTTGAAGCTCTGAATCAATGGGACGAAGCTATGCTGTGAGTTTTGTAGATCAGTCACGTCGTTTAGTTTTTTGAATTTTTTGAAGTTAACAGCTATTTTCTGTCTATCAGTCAAACACAAAAGACAGAAATCTCTTCCTGTGTGTTATGTTTAGAGCGTTTCAAGATTGAGATTAAATGATCTTATTAAGAACATGCGTTTAACCCTTTTAGCTCTAACTTGTCGGGGATTTTTCCAATTTAATCAATAGACCACCTATATGGATATATGATAAACCATTGAAAGCTATCAACAAACGATGGTTTCAAAAGAGAGACCGAAACGTCCAAAAAAGTCAAAATCTTCAATATATTATGTATATCCATAAATTATATGTTATTTCGCAGCTCTTAATGAATCGTTAATAACGAGCCCAACATTATTGTAGAAAAAAGGTCCAAAACTTTCAGGGGTGGTGAACTCTATCATGTGTAAGAGGGTTCACAATTTTATACTTTCGTGAGCAGATCTTAACAACAGAAGACCATTTTGGTGTGAAAATTTCATTAAAAGCGGATGAACCCACCAGTGACGTCAAAAGTACATAAGGGCTCTCCCACAGTGAAAGGGTAAGGATAGAAACTTCGAGCAGAATTAGAGCAAAACCGGAAAACGAAGAATGCAATTTATTACTTATTTTCTTCGAGCTTTTACTTAGCGAAAGCGTCTAACAATCTAAATCGACTGTTTCCTAGTAAAGAACTCGGTACCAAGAAATCATCAGTTAACTGACCGGCGAGGTGGTGAAAGGGGAAGAAACCAGTGGCGGGCGGATGGTTAATTGTGTTGTCATTGATTCCACCTAGCTTTGGAGGACTGCTAGAAACGTTGGCTTGATGTTCAATTTTTCTTTGCTAGCGTGAAAGAAAAGCTGCTTACAGAGCACAAAGCGGCTTGGAAAGAAATATGGGACACTGGTCGGATAGACATTGAAGGTGATCTAGAGATGGCACAGGCAGTGTATGGTAGTATGTACTACATTCTAAGCTCCACCCGACATGATTGGCCGTACGGATTAAGCCCCGGGGGTCTACCGGGTGGCGAGGAGTACATGGGGCATACATTCTGGGATCAGGATATTTGGATGTACCCCCCTCTAGTCCTGCTTCATCCAGACTTGGCCAGAAGTTCCATGAGATATCGTAAGAACAGGTTGCCGGCTGCGCGCAGAATCGCCAAGGAGTATGGATATAAAGGTAAAAAAAAAAAATCCTGACAATTTTTGCGCAAAATGTCTACCCATCTATCCGTTCATTTTGTCTGTCCATTATTTATCCATCCATCCATCCATCCATTTATCCAGCCATGAGCCTGTCTGTCTGTTTGTCTGTCTGTCTGTCTATGATTTGCTAACCAGATTAAAGAAAGAAGGTTAACTAAAAATGGTTTTGGGTAAGCTAGACTTATACTATCAGCACCAGGAAAAAGGTTCCAGAAGATTAAGCTATTAATCATAAGTAACTTATGTTGTGTGTAATATTTTCTGTACGGAATTTATGTGCGTCAAATTTCAGTTTTGTTCAATTCTTTCATCACGTTTTGTTTCTCTGTTTGCCTAGGAAGTAACTATAGTGCTAGATGCATGGATAAATAGTGTAAGATTTGCAACCTAAGTGTTATCCTGTCAACAAAATGTCATACACAGTCCTTTTTTCTTCAATCAGGTGCTATGTTTCCCTGGGAGAGTTCCTATACTGGCCTGGAGACTTCCCCTGGGGAAAAGTACGGTAAAAATCAGAATCACATTACCGGTGACGTCGCGTTTGCAGCCAAGATGCTCTGGGAGGCTACCAAGGATTTCTACTGGTTGCGGGAAGTTGGTTACCCGCTTGCGTACCAGACCGCGGAGTACTGGGCAAGCCGTGTAGAATATGATGCTGAGAACGACAGATACGTCATCAATGACGTCATGCCGCCAGATGAGTATCACTATCCGGTCAACAATTCATTTTTCACTAACGTTGTGGCTAAGATAAATCTTCTCTTTGCCAAAGAAGCCGCCGATATCTTGGGCAAAGAGGTTCCAGAATTGTGGTCAACGATTGCGGAAAAAATGTTCATTCCTTTCGACAGTCACTATAAATACCATCCGGAGTTTGACGGCTACGACCGAACAGTGTGGGTCAAACAAGCAGATGTGATACTGACAGGCTTTCCGTTGATGTATGACATGGACAAGCAGGTAAACATCATGGGTAAATGTTTGTCTGTCTTAGCAACATTATATCTTCTCTCGCCGGAGACCTCAGTGTGAAAATTTGCTATTGAGAATTCATCAACCTATCAGAGAGTCGTCACGGATCTCGGTAGAGCTACGTCATCTGTCGGGTTAAAACTCACAAGTACCTTTAAGGGGGGTTCAGTTGCCCCAAAATTCCGGTAACAGGTTATGGCTTGAAACATCAAAGGATTCCCACCTGTGAGCCAAACACCTCTGTTCTGCTGCTGGCATTCAAGATGTATTCTCTGATTAACAAGTAGATTCCATGATGACGTGCGTCTGCTCAGAAATTGATCACAGATGACGTCAAAATGTGGTAAGAACATTTTGACGTCTTCAGTGGCCAATTACTGAACAGTGTTATGTAATAAAGAGAAAAAAATGTCAATGAGCTCATCTATGCGTCTGCCTTCCGATTGATCACAACCAAGAGCCAATCAAAATGCGAGAGTAATTCGACATATTCTATAATATGTGACTTGCAACTGGTTAAGGCATTTTTTGTTTGATCATGAGAGATCTAAAAGTTAGTGTTTCTTTGATGTATTTGTGTACTTTGTCTGTATTAAGGTGTCAAATGTCTCAACAGAATACTACTTTCTATTTTGTGTTCCTTCAGGTTCGCTTGAATGACTTAGCATTTTACGAGAATCGCACAGATCCTAGCGGCCCTGCCATGACACATGCTATGTTTGCTATTGGCTGGCTGGAAGCTGGTAAAAAACAGAAAGCAGAAAAGTCCTTCTTGAAGAACTATGCTAACATCCAAGGTCCTTTTAAGGTATTCCATTACTTTTGTCTCTAACAAGTCCTAATTTGTAGTTTTAGAAGAGAAGAGACTGAACACTAGAAGCGAGTACCCTGCGAGACAGACGTTCCCTTCTCCTCCTACCTGATGAGAGGAGAGGGCACCTCTGCTCGCAACCGCTCGATTGTTTCATCAGCCGCCGACCACAACTGGGGACAGCATGTTCTTAAATGGAGCCAATTTTGGTCTAATTTGTCTGTTCCTTTGTCACTCGTTGTGAAATTTACGAAATTTCTTTAGTTTCTCTTAGGCCCCGTTCACAGTACGCCGGAGGATTTCGAAAACGGAGTTTTCACTCTGAAAACGCATTAAATGTTTTCCGTCCACACTGCGCCGGAGGAATTTATAAACGCAACAATCAGCGGTCATTTTGGATTTGTGTTTGAGGAAAACTCGGCCAGGGAAATCACGTGATGATTGTACGTGACGCCATCGTTTTCTAAATGTTTTCCGTCCACACGAAAACGAAAAGCCGGCGTTTTCAAATTCCTCCGGTTTGAAAAGCGTTTTCGAAACGCTCCGTTTTCGTGGCCTTAAATCTGCGTTCGATTGCCTCAATCATTTTCACCCGAAGCTTTGGATTCCACAGCTTCGTTTTCGATTCAAACGTTTCTGTTAAAACAATTCAACTAATGTAAACCGTATTGGTTTGTAGATACAATCCACGAAAGAATTTTTTTTGTTAGTAACTGTCTGACTGTTACTTTGGGGATAGTGGTTTCTTTGAGCACGCAGCGGACAATACCGTGTGAACGAATTTCCTTCTATCCTTGTAGAGAAGTGATGATAACAATAGTTTTTCATTTGTGCAACAGTTACAGTATTTCTAAAATGATGCTACCCACTGTCTGCCACTTCTGAAATCTTACTGGCTGGCGTTTACCCGCCAACAAACTAGTAAGTTAACGTGATAAATAAAATGGCAATGCTGTCAGAGATCGCAGATTTGTTACCGTAAAATTCCGGTAATACCCCTCCCTCGTTAAAAGGCCCCCCTGGAACCCCTTCCCCTTGTCTATAAACCCACCGAAAACTCCTTAAGAAGTTGCATAAGCCCAGGGCTCTAACCGGAATTTTACTGCATTTCAGGCCCGATTTTACCTTTTGTAAGTATTCCGCTGCTCTGCTTGATTGTAGGCTCTAGAGGACGTTAGAATGTAACTCAAACGTTAATTTTTCAAATTTGAACATTTTGCAGGTATGGTCCGAGAGGAGGTACGGCTATGGTGCAGTGAATTTCATTACTGGAGCTGGAGGCTTCTTGCAAGCTGTTCTCTACGGTTATGGCGGCTTCCGATTAAAAGACGATGGCCTCCACTTCAAGTCCACCCTCCCTTCCAGGGTAACGAAGTTAACCCTGAACATACACTATCTGGGATGCTCGCTAAAGTTTGAGGTACACGTCAGGGGGATAACCTGCACGCTGGTGTCTAACGGCCCCATATCACCTGATCTGGAGGTGGTGAGAGGAAGACACGTGTACGCTTTGAAAAGGGGCGAGCCTGTTACCCTGAAAACAAAGCAAGGAGTGGTGCGCAAGCGCGTGAGTACAGTACAATCTGAAATGCCACAGGGCGTGAAAGGATGTCATCGTAATTTGTAAACAAGATCTCATTTACTAAACGCATGCGTATACCGCAAGCCTCCTGTCCACCCAAACAGGAAGTGTCCATTGAAGTCTGGAGGGAACGAGTCTACTTCGGAACCTGTTCGCTTATGGGAAGGGTCCGTGTGCATCAGGCAGGTATATCGGATTAGGAGCACTCTGCATGAAAGTGAGCGTACTGTAAGCCATTCTTACGTTTTGCGCTCGCTTAACTCAAAATTTTCTTCTATCTCCAGAGCAAAGAAAAACTATTATAAACATCTTTGGAACCTACTTTTCTTATTTACTATTATTTCGAGCTCCTCTCCTCTCAAGTGCCCAAAGATTTTTGACTTCGCGTTATGAAAATTATTAGCAACAGAAAATCTGTTAGTATTCCTGATGTTTGCTGGTGGAATTTGAGTGTCCAACTCAACTACCAATTGACAAAGTGCCGATGATTCGGAGTGGTAGAAACGAGAAAATGTTTGTCTTCTCGTCAGATTTCGTCTAGCTATTGCAGAATGGCTTAACTGACAGCTTTTTGATAAGCTTTGAAGACAGGTTGTCTTGATTCGTTTAAAGATTCATTGCCACTTAAGACTGCTGTATCGATAGAGGTTAGTTCTCTGATGAAGTCATTTTATTTTTCTATCTTAACAGGTAGGGAGGAAATAGCTTAACCGTGCCCCTCAGTCGCAAAGATGGGATCTGTGATGAGTAGACTCCTCACTCCTTAAGGGCGCAAACTGTTCTCTTGTTGTGCAGATTTGAGACTGCGCAGAATCATTTTATTAAAACATGTAATCACGATCTGTGACTGTTTGGCTCAACATACACACGCTCGTTTTCAAATACATCACAGGAGAATCCTTGAGCTGTAGGTTTATTTTATCTGCGTATGTAAATGGAGAGGACCCATTTTAGGACAACTGATTAGCTCCTGGACTGTGAATTCTTCATTAATTTAACAAATAATTCATCACAGAGCAGTGACAAGAACGGACAGACGTACATGTGCTCATACTTTCAAATGAAAACCAGTCTTTTTCATTGATCGGCATAATGAAATTTTACATTTCTTCTCGGAAGCCTTCTAAAGAACAAAAACAAACAAACAAACAAACAAACTCGGGAATTGGCAACTTACAGCCGTAACTGAAATGAACACTCTGCAACCACATAATCATGCACTTTCCCTACACCCCTAAGTTTGCTTCTGATCACCACTGTTAGAAAACCATTTCAGGAAAAGTGTTTTCTTTTTTATATTAGCGGTTCAATAACAGCCTTCACCTTGTTTTTCCTAAAGGCATGTGTCTCTTCATTTATTTCCCTCCTTGCCGAAATATAAATTTATTTCACCAAGAGGATAAATTGTTCTTTCTTAATAGGCCATTTCTGAGTTACGTTTTGCCTCTGAGTCAAAACGAGTCTCCGTGCGAAACCGGTCATGTGAAAATATGTTCCGCCTACAGGTTCATTTTGATGCAAATAAAACTCATTTTCATTTGAATGGTTTTGCAGAAGGACTCGTTTTGAAACAAAAACTCAAGGTAACTCGGAAATGGCCTGTTTTATCTCCTAGATATTCTCCCCCTCCCGTCCCCTCCCCTCTACTTCACTTCCCTCTCCTCTACTTTCCTCGTTATTTTGCGTCTATTTGTAATACATGAGTTGTTTTCATCGGATTAATCACTCGCTCCTTTTTCACAACCGTGACTTCGCTGTCGGGTGAATGGAATTTCACAACATAACCTGGAGCCTTTGAAAACACTCCATGCAAACCATCCACATTGATGCTATATCCTTGATTGCTTGACTGTGATAGCAAGTTAGTGCTCCTTGATGGGCCAATGTAGGAAGGCCCGTAGATTGAAGCTGTGGGGCTGAAAAACAAAGTGGTCTTGACTGGAACTCGAGCAATGCCCAAAGTTTGTGGTACATAGAACTGAGGGAGCAAGGCTGCATTTTGACCAAGTATATTTGGATAACTCAACCGTAATCTCTGAAGCATTTTTTGTCTTAGTCGAGCAGAGAACGCCCTTAACCTATTCAGGGCCTCAAGATGTCGTTCTCGATCGATCATGGCGGGAGTTTGATCCTCATTTCCGCCATAGATCCGCATTAATTCTTGGCTCATTACATCTGATATTTCGTAAGGTGTAATCTTATGATTTTTATCTTCTGCGAGCTTCTTTAACGAATGTGAGGGTTGCTCGTCATCTTCACTGCTATGATTGGGTTTTCTCCCACCTTCATCTTCTGCATTCTTGTCCTCGTCTTCATCATTGTCATCATTGTCATCATTGTCATCATCCGGCGGTAATGGTATATCATGCTCTTCTTTATGCCCTTTTTCGCTTCCTGTGTCTTCGTCATGTTTGTCTTCGTCATCTGAAACACGATCGCCTCCTTCGCGCACGTGACCTGGGACAGAATCACCCTCGTTTTCACGATCATCAGAGTCGTCCGTGATTGGTTCATCCGAATCCGAATCCGGGTCGGCTTTAGTCGTCATGATCCCTAGCAACATCTTATCTTTTAGTTTATCTCTAGTGACTGCGTCCTCATCGTCAAGAACCTCATCAGAATCTCGTGGTCCGTCAATCGGAAGCTTAACCAAGGTTGCTTGTCGGGCACGTTCAATTCTAAAATGTCGCGTTGCTAAAGGGCTTTGCGTTGGTGACTGCAAAGTGACCTTAACCGGCAACTTTTTCCTTGTAAACCTGTCTTTTGTAGTTGGTTCTTTAAACTTGTTTTTGAATTTGTCAGTCTTGCTTACGAACGCCTGTTTTTCCTTGCTAGTCTCCTTGGTGATTAGTTTTTCTTTCAGTCTGTGTCTGGCTAAATGTTCTTTGACTTCGCTCAGCAATGTCTCCTTGCTTATTTTCTTAAAACTTCCCTGCTTCACTAGTTTCTTCAGATGATGGTGTCCTGAGAAAAGAACAACATTGCTTTGCATCAGGATTGGCTTAGGGCTTGGCTCAATTCCTGGCTTCTGATTGAATGCATCTTGAACCTCTTAAGGAGTTATCAGGTGTGGGGAAACCACAATAAACATTCATGCATGAATTTCACTGGTCCTCAATGACCATGAAAATCTCGAAAGAACGATTTACCTAATGTTACAAGAGATATGACTTTAAACATTTAAACGTTTCACTGTCCAGTCAATTTTTTTTTTTTTTTTTTTTTAAACTGTGTTTTCTTCTTTCCTATACAGTGTACGTAGATTTACAAGCTGCCAACGTGCATCATCATGAAAATTAATGGACCTGGTTTTTCCGAGTCTGGGAAACCTAAACAAAGCGAATGCATTTTTAATACATCTTTCTGTTTGACTTCTCGTTGATTGTTTAGCAGTTGTCAAAGTTTGACATCGTGGATGGGACTGGCTCCCTATAGCTAAGATATCAATGAAATGGAAATAATATAATTATCTAGGAGACACGAAGGAGCTCTCATCCACTCGTTTAGAAGGTGTTAAGTTCGTGCGTCGAGATCGAATGAGAATTTAAAGTGTTAGTTTTTGTGTAGAGAGGAAAACCCGCTAATCCGGGAAAAAAATCCTCGGGGCAAGACAAGAGCCAAACTCACCACGCGTTCAAGTCGAGTAAAACACAAGTCTTAACTATCAAATTGTAATGTTGGAAACTGGGTTCATAAATATTGATCATACTAAAAAGGCTGCAACAAGCTCAAGTGGGACTTTTAAAAAAGCTTAGCTTTTGTGAGTTTTCCCTTTATGTTTTAACACTACAACTGGGTTTTTGTTGTAAACTACATGTAGAAATAACAGTAATCTTAGTTAATCCTTACTATGTGTGGTTTGTGATATTAGGTCACCTTTCTTCGAATTCGCTCCCAGTTCTTTGGACGCGCAAAGAGAAACCAAAACAACCATAAGAAGAGGAGGCAGTTGCATGGAGAATTTCTGTTCTTGCCGGCGGCGCCACGATGTTTAATTTGGAAGAGAACGCGATAGAAATGACATCGCGCTAGGAATACTGTATGCAAGTTTGATTGTATGGCACTTCAGACGAGACAAAAAACACTTGAATTGGGCAGATGTGTTGACGGTCACCAGCAGTCATGAAACGCTACCTGCTGTGCGTAAATAGCTCAGAGCGAATTTTGAACAAGCAGAAAATGGAATTAACTAGTTTCGGGGTTGGAACATAAAGTGAATTTGTATTTAGCAGAACGTTTTCCTCCCTTTACCAGCGGTTTTCATTTGAGCCGAGTGTCGAAAAGAAATTGGTTTTGCACTACCTCGTGATACGGTTGGCTTAAACATTCGCGCCACTTTTAATCCACTATGACTCGCTCACACTCGTTTTCCCGCACTTCGCTTCAGGTACATGGCTTAGGGTGCGTTTCTTTAAAATCCAAGATTGGATTCTTAAATCCGAAAACGGATTTTGCGTTTCTTTACTAAACTGATAAATCCAAGATCACTCGGATGATTGTGCATCAAAGGAACCGAAGAATCCTTACCCAGTTTCGATTCCTCGGTTCCTTTGATGCACAATCATCCGAGTGATCTTGGATTGATCTGTTTAGTAAAGAAAGGCAAAATCCGTTTCTGGATTTTAGAATCCAATCTTGCATTTTCTTTAAGAAACGCACCCTAATTTAGTTCTAGTTTCAATTGGTTCATTGGATCGTCTGTATCCTTTGAGATTGGCTAGAATGATTACTTTGGTTTTGGGTTTATGACACTCGATTGAAAACCGTTCCAGCTACATTGAGAAACATGACTTTGTTCAGCTTTCGTATCTTTGTCAATTCAAAAAAATCAACGTGATCCTACACCATATTCAAGATTCATATTAAGCCCATTCCTAGCCAGCAAACACTGGCTGTCGCTTGGCAACGTAAAACGTGGCGCGGGTACCAGAAAAGAGACTTTCCCCATTCTTGCTCTCCTCAAGACGAGACCAAATTCAAAAGATCTAGGACTGTAGCTAGCAACGAGACAGTCGTAAAGTCGCGATTTGTTTAGGTTTCGCTCCTGATCGATAGAGAAACGAGCGTTTTCTCTAATGACACTGACGATGACTTGGTTCCCCTGACTTTAGGTTAAAAGGTTGAGCCAAAGAAATGCCGACCTGATACATTTGTAACAACGAAAGAGGTGTTTGAACATGACATTGTGAAACATTCTGAAAAACAGCCCCTACCAATTTCAAGTTATTTCAATCCTATAAAATATTTCATAAATTGATAACTAGCAGTCAAGATGAAATCAAAAACACTACGTGAACTCAAATTTGAATAGTTTATTGAATTTGTAAAGCCCAATACATATAAGGGCAACAGCTACTTTCTTATTTTCTATCTTTCACTTCAAGAGGTTTACGATAGTAGAAACTAATGCTCAAATATAGTCTGTTTTCGATTCAAAGATGAACATTTTCCTTATATCACCTGTGCAGATCAGCACTCTACGACGAGGGCAGATGTACACAGACAATAATAATAATAATAATAATGGGGGGGGGGGGGCACCCCAAGAATATATTCCCCAGGAATTCTCCAAGGTGTTTGTCCTGTGAGCCTTCTGTAGGGAATTTCTCCCCAGGGTGTCCTCCCAGGGAAATTCTTAAGGAATGATCCCGGGGATCTTCGCGGGGAATGTTTAAGAAGTGTTGGACACGGCCAGTTTCTTGAGATGTTCCATGAACACCTGTAAACTGACGTCATCAGTAAGGACAGGCGCACCAGCAGCATCTTGACCCCAGGCGAACATGTTGTTATGCGTCTGTGAAGGGTTCACTTTAGACAGCAGGAAACGAGCCTGGAAAAATAGAAGATACAAAATTAATGACTTCAAAACAGTGTCCAAGGGTTTTTAAAAACAGTGACTAAGGCTTTTTTTTCCAGCACTTACAGTTACTGCCATACCTTGGCTAGGGAAAGGCGCTCAGGAGTCAAGGTGAAAAATTTCAAACCGATAGCTGAGCACTTATCCTATGAAATTCTTGGTGTCTCTGATTGGTCTTTACTCAGCAAGAAAAATCACCACTGCTAAGATAACAGCCAACCAGAGCAACGAATAGATTTATATTGCGCTGAGATGCAATTTTTCTACTCGAATCTCAGACGCCTGTTGAAAACAACCACTGCATTTTGTGCTAGAAAGTCATTGGTCTAGTTTTGTCAGGTAGAGAAACCAACAAAAAAGTAAAAATAACCCGAAAATAAGCGACCATTGTTACGACAGAGGACAATAAAGATGGTAATTAATAAAACAATTGATTTTTTTTAAGGCGCAGTTTCAGTGACAACAGTCAGTCGACTATGCCAAGGACTAAGGATTTGGTTCAACGTATAAAGTTCCCTTCAAGACTACGTCTCTCGCGCATAGTCAGATTTAGGAAAATTAAGAGAACATTAAAGAATAAGAGTGGTACCTGAGAGCCGCCATGCTCGGTCTCGATGTATCTTGGCATTGGAAATCGGACCTGAAGGATCTCACCCGCATCATCCACAGGACCTTGGAGAAGTTGACGGAAACTTTCATACTGAGGGTCATTGTGGTAGCCGGCTTTTTTCCACTGTGCAATTGTCTGAGATGGGAACAAAAATCAAAAGAAATCACGGGCGATTTGATTGCACGATGGTTAAAAACGTCTAGAGGAGCAACAAAAAGCGAACTAAGAGTTTTAGTCATCAAGTTTAAGGTTTTTTAATTGAAATCATATTAATATGTCTTATATGCTCCCAACGAATGAACGAACGAACGAACAAACTAACGACGAACGAACGAACGACGAACTACGAACTACGAACGACGAACAATAAACGACGTACAACGAACGACGAACGAACGAATGGGAACCTCTCAAAACAAGAACAGATAATTCCAGCCAATAATAATAATGTTACTAAAAATAAACTTCGAGTAATACGTTATAGCTTTGTTTCGGTAGTATGTTGTATTCTTTTCCTCTTTTATGGAAAACAATTAGTAATTCCGTGCTTATCTCTGCATTCACTGCACAGTACACGCATCAGAATTTTACCAAATACCCACCTCTCCGTGGAATATAAGGATCTGAAAGAACGTGTCCAGGAGAAGAATCCTGTCTGCCAAGATACTGCTAGAATCTAGTAATACCGGCTGAAAAAGAACGCGACATGAGAAACATTACCACAATGATTATTTCTTACACAATAACTTTGATAAGAACGCAATTAAAACATCTTTCCCGTTAACTGACGATTTCAGAATTCTACGATGACTCCAAGAAACACTTCCACTCAAATTGGTTTACTGCATTATTCGTGTTTACTTGTGATCGGCAACGAAGTTTGTAAGAGTTTGAAGCGAAAATGCGCCAGAGTTTTGTTAGAGAACGGTTTAAAACGAGCAGTGGTATATCAAATTACGGGCGAATAACCTAATGTAGGTGGAAAGCAATTGTTTACATCCTCAGTGCATTCATGTATGCGAGGTACAAAGCGCAACTTGTCAGTGACTGTCTGAACATTTGGCTTGAAACGGGAGGAGTTTGGATATTTGAGACGTTCAGCTGCAGTTCTGGGGGAACGACGACGAGAACTGTGTGCGGGCAGTACCTTGAACCCCTCTCATCAACAGAATGCCTGCAAAACTTAACTGTTCCGAATAAGCAGTTATGATTTAAACCTTAACTGCTTATTATAATTTCTGAACTTACCTCGGGAGGTCCTTGGAAGGAATACGAGTACAAAATAGGTTGAATCATAATCAACGAGTTGGTCACATCCTCTCGGTTCAAAATATGTCTGTAGAAAAGAAAACAAAACGGTGTGTTATGGTCATTCTGAGCCATCTCTGACAAAACCCCTTGCAACTACCAACACCTCTACGACCGTGACGGAGTGGAGGTGTGAATGCGGAATATTCTACCATTCAACTGTTCACACGAATCAAGTCAAAACAATGTGGATTATTTTCGCTACATAAAATTACTGACAGAGTTATAAATCCGCTTGAAAATACACCGTCTAAAAGGAGTTCAGTCAGGGCATTTTGAGTTATTTTTGGCCAGCGTAAAAAATGACCTTTAAATTGAAGGAGACCGGAAAATAGTAGTTTACTAAAATAGAAAAATACTAAAGAGATTATAGTAACCCATAAAGGAACAAGGGTGGTTTAAGATGGAGAAGATCAATACGGATAACAAACGAAGAACGTGAAAGTTTTAGGCTAAACTTTTCAAGATGGGCAAACCGTGACCTCGCTGCTTTAAGCTATAAGTTCGATGAAATCACTACCTGTAGTAAGCTGTCTCATCGGGGCTGTTGTTGAACACTTGAAGAAACTGTGAACGTCTTAGATGAAACATGAACTGTAAGGTAAAGGGTAACACACATTTAACAAGCGAAACACAAATACGTGGAGGAAGATCTAGTCTTTCGTTTCCTGAATCACCAACCGTTTACACGCGTGCTAATCAAATCGTCTAAAAATTTGCAGCTATGGTCTCCTTGTTCTTCACCTCTTTATTTCAAGAGAAGGCATACTATCAAGAAGCTTTAATTAACTTAATGCGTCCGAAGATTGTGTTGTCGGAAAAAGATAACCAAACACCACATGTATCTATAGTCAATATGAACTAGATTCTTTCTCTTTAGGCTTGAAATCGGACTAAATGAACTTCCATTAAAACTGATTATTTTTTGTTTTAATGCTTCTGAACAATGGCTTGTCGTGAAAAAGACAACCAAATACCACTGTATCTACAATGTACAGTCAATATAAACTACATTGTATGATTCTTTCTCTTTTGGCTTGAAGACCTGAATAGGGTTTACTTGAAGTCCATGTATTGAAACTATTATTATTTTTTTTTTTGTTTTAACGATTTTAAACTTAAAAGCCAAATGAATGCCATGGGTAAGAGAATTTGGTAAGCCATCAAGCCGAGATAATTTGGTTATGACGTCAACGTACGAACGTTCATACAGACTCTGGGGGAGGGGGAGGGGAGTCTCTAGGTAATTCTAACGGGGGAGCTCAAGAATGCCATCTTTTCTTCGAGGGATTGAAGAAAAGAAAACTCATTTCATTTCTGTACCTGTGGATATAAAGTGAAGTTATCCGCCAGACGGAATGATCCTGGATCATCCTTGTGGTATTCACCAAACTTCTGACACAATCTGATGAGCATGCGATCTAACCACCGTAACACGTCAGGACCATCATCCCCCTCGGCTCTATAATGAGGCAGAAAGATAATGTCAGGAAGTAAAACAATACAGGACATTACAATAACATTACTCTATATCAAGAGGTATTTTAAGTTTCAAAAACGCGCAAGCAACACTGAAGATTTTTTGTATCGAGATATTCCAAGTTTTTAAAGAAGATCTCACTAAAAGAGCCTACATGTACATGTACACAATGAATGGGGCATTTTGATAATTTGCCCAAAATGTTGCTTTTATTCGTCTCAATCTTCCTCAAAATTTAAATAACCATCCTTCTTTCATTTTGGTGTTGTATTACCAAAAAAGAACCCTTTTACCCTTGGTAAAGGTATACCCCCACCCCCCCCTCCCCCCCCCCCCCCCGCCCGCCCTCCAACCCAAAAAAAAAGTGGCCAAGAAACGAAATGACCAAGAGTTGGACTACGAGTACGAGACTGAGTACGAGTGCAATTTTCGAATTTCAAACCAGTGACGTTTCCAGACCCCTCGCTCTTCATGTTGGTTTTAGGAAAGGAAGGGTAGCCCATGAGATGAGATGGGTATGTGATGTGGTGTTATGAAGTCTGTGCTAGAATTGAAAGACGTACTCGTACTCGAAGACATACTCGTATCCAAATCTAAAGTCCCCTAATACATGTATCTGAAGCTGTGGCAACCAAGTACATGGTAACTTCATATAATGTTATGTATACCCTTCATGCAGTGATTGAGTGATACAAGTAAAATGTACATCTGTAAAGAATACAAAAATACGCCCTGACCATGAAGTTGTAACATTCATTGTAACCAGTCTGTCTCTCTGAGAAATCCAGATGTCTAATAATCCTGTAGAGGTTGGAGATAAGAGTGCTTTTCTATCTCTCCTTCATCCTTTCTATAAAAAAAAAAATCTTCCACTGAACACATACCTGAACACAGCTATTCTACTCATCATAACAGCGGCAGCCTCTTGGTCAAAACCCATAGCAATGTGTTGAATACTTGACGACTCTACCCAGTTTCGTGCGCATGTTGTGACTCGTACTCTCCGCTGACCGCTGGAATGTTGGTACTGTGTGATGAACTGTATGCTGCCTCGTCCACCCTGGGGGACTGGTGCTGTGTGCTGAAATTATTTTAAAAAAGCAAACAAAAAAGTGTCATAATTAATTTATCAAGTTTGATGATAAATTCACGTTCAAATTATTTTTTTTTCCAAATACACTTGATATTAAAGATGTTTTGAGAGATATAATGTACTTGTATTTACCAAGTCCATTCTAATCTAATGCAAAATAAATTGCATGTCTAAACTGCTGAAATGAACTTATCCTTTAGGCCAAAGAGTTAAAAAAAAAGTGGGGAACAACAGGGGCGGATCCAGGATTTTTCAAGTGGGGTTGGATGGTACCTTTGCGTTGAAGAATTAATGGGGCATGCCCCAAAAATATTTCAACTCATTTGAGAATTGGAACCTAATTTAAAACTGTTACACCACAAAATAACACTACATGTAGCAATGCCACAAAGTAGAAATAACATTGAGGTGACTGTCCAGAAGGTTTCCCCTCATTTCTGCTATAATGTTCACAATTTAATTCAATTTTTTTTTAATTTTTTGCTTTTTCAAAAGGGGGTTGCTTGTCACCCAATCCACATAATCCAATGCTTGTATTTCAAATTGGCCTTGCACTTCATGCTCGTCCAATTTTGAAATTACTCGTGTGATTACTCCCTGAATTGTACTCCACTTGGTCCAGTTACTATTACCAACCTTTATTTTGCAGCAAATAACAACCAAATCCAATCAAATTCATAAGTTTTACCTGGTTTACTATTTCAAAGAAAACTCCCAGTGTTGTTTGAGGCTCCAATCCACAGAGCTTCCATGCACAAGTTCCTCCAACACCAATTTCCTGAAAAAGATTGACACAAAACAGAAGATCACAAAGCAAAGTTCAACAGCACACAAGCAGGCAAGCATCACTGTTACACTGCATTCCAACACACCTATACATAATTTCCATATTCATGAACAACTCGCAAGATTGAGCAACTAAATTTACATGTAAGAACTTCTGACATAAAACTTCGCATCCCTTTTTATCCATCCACTTTCCAGTTTCAAACATCCTTTTTGCCAAAGTAAGCATATCAGAAAGTGCTCTTTTCTGCTGCTTTTTCTCTTCTCAAGAATTGCTAGACGCACTTTTCTATCTTATCTTAACATGTTTCAAAGAACTGACTTACTGTTTCTGATACATTAGGTCCTTTTCTGTCCATTGATATACAGGGTCCAATGGCTCCTGATACTCTCAACTCTCTTGAAGTCTAAACCAACAACAATAACCATTAGATCATACAGCTGAGCCCTGCCCTATGGCAACCCAGTTAATACAGCCACCTCGTTACTACTAACAACTTCTTTATTCTCACCCAAACAAAAGCTCAGTCAGTCATTTACTTATTTAAGAAACCCCTTAGCCTGCATAGCAAGTGTTTCCGTGGGGTTTGGAAGCAAAGAAAGCCTGAGGAATGGGATTTTCAGTGTTTTGTCTGCGTGGAAAATGGGGCGAGAGCCAAATAAAAGAAAGAGGGGGGTGGTCCCCCTCCCCCCTCTTTTACTCGCTCCATTTTTCGCGCTGTAATTCTTTGCTCCCGAACCCCACAGAAACGCTTGCTACGCAGGCTAGCAACCCCTTTACTCTGTTAATAAGGCAGATTTTTGTGACCTATTGGTGACTGGATTGATGTGGCTCCACTGAAGTACAACTGAAGTAGAATTTACATGTACATGTAGGCCGTTCTTGGACTGGACAAGGGCAAGTTCAAGTGAGTGGTGCGAAAGAATACTTCTTAGCAGGCGAACAGGCTACAGTTTAGAGATGATTGATTTTTCGGCTAAGAAGGGATATTTAGAAGTGAGAATGTCTCAAGAACCTTTGGGGATAAAAGATTCCACTGAAACACATTATTGTACATGTCCACTACATACAAACTAACCTTCACTTCAAGTGTTGCACCAAAAGCCATTTTAAACTCTCCTCGCATGTCTTTGGCAAAAACTCTTTGGAAAGTCTGTTTAAAAAGTGCTGTGTTGAATGAGTCACCCATCACCATGTAACCTCTGAAGACAAAAAATCAAACAAAATTGAAATGTCATACTGTAAGACAGAGAGGCAAAGTCAACCCTGATACAGCTAACAGTGCAAGTTAGGCCTCAGTCAACAAACTGCTTTCCTCATTTAATAAATTCTTAACTCACTTGAAAGAGGTCTAATAATGACCCGGGCAATTTTTTTTTTTTTAGTTTTAAGTCAGCCCACATGAAGGCACAAGTCTGTTGAAGAAGTTACACAATGCGACTGGTTGTAGGTATAAGTCCTTTGCCCTTGTAGTGCTTACACAAGGGGAATTATTGTACAGGGAAAGAGCAAACTCTATGGGCAAAGGCTATTATTGTCAGGTTATTATTTTTCATTATTTTGGTCAGACAGGCTTATGCCCAACAGACCAGGCAAAAGGTTGAATTCATGGAACAAATCCAAGAGACCAAATTTTATCACTGCAAATAGATGTTTTTGAAAAAAAAAAAAAATGGGTAAACGTGGTTCTCATGAAATCCTGGGGGATTTGTCCCCTCGTGAGTGCTAACATTATAAGATACATGTGCATGTATCTCTACAGAGTCATTAGTTAGTTATTGCTTGGCTTTAAATATTCAATTGCATTAATCAATTTATTACAGACAATACCTGGGTCTCTGTGGAGCTACATGTACATGTACAGTTTTTATCAGAATGAATTTCTTCTGGTACAACTGAACTTTGCACGTCTCTTGAGGGGAGGAAGAGAACGTCTAACATCGCATCTGCACAGGCTACCCCATCAGAGATGAACATGGAGTGGAGAGAAAAGCTGTGATGCATACATACCCAGTCACATTGGGGAAACTCTTGATCTCATGCAGTCCTGTCTGATCCAGCTGACATGCAAATATATCAACCACATGGCCATTCTCTGCTGTGCGTCTTGACAATGCTTCATAATGCTGCAAGTTGGAGAATCACAAAAATTAATTACCAAAAGGCCATTAGTAACTGTTCTAAAAGACTGAAAGTGTGAAATAGCGATTTTATCACAATATCTTCTTGTAATACCTTGATAGCTTTCCTGACATATCTTGCATTTTCTTTCTCCAAGTCATGATGTGATCGCATTGGATTCTTCAACTCCTCATCAACCACCATACCTGGGCCCTAGTGATGTCAACGACAAATATTTGTAGTTTCACAGCATATCTAAAATGACACTAATTAACGTGTACACAGTATTTGTGCGATGCACTAGCATAATGACAAATACACAGGACTTCAGATCAAAAGAGAACATGTAAGTTATTTGGGCAAATTCACATCAACAAGTAATGTGGTAACAGATATCCAAAAACAATGTGGCAGCCTTTCTGTGACTTATAAGCACATGCATCAACAAGATGTCAATCGAGTATCAAGTATCAACTGTACATGTATGTATACTAAATTTTACGCAATGTTGAATCTCTAATCTAGGAGGAGTACAGTAGCAACGACCTTCAGAATTTCTTCATGCATTTAAAATCTGAAGAGCTGTTGAGCTGTCAAGCTTCATAAATACTATTTCATGTTAACCAACTACCGGTAAGCTGAATGTACCTCTAACTAAACTAAACTGAACTGAATTTAATCTGTACAATTTGTAATGCATGGTAATCTGGTATGACAATCAATATTGTTTACAGCAGCTACCTGTGTTCCAGGTCCACCCATGAACAGCATGATCCTTCCACCAGTGTTGGGGTACGTACACTGTGAACATACAATGTTACTCAGTACAACAGCACTTGAACTGCATTGTTTACAAAATCATCAGTAAGTTCCTTCACAACTATAGAGACAACAGTTTGTATAATTTGCAGATTATGAATAAGATCAAGTTATTGACTGGGGCACTATTTCTTTCTGCAGGTCAAGTGTGAGCTCAATTCTTATTCTTAGCCCTACATCTTACTTAAAAATTCTGGTAGTAAAGTGTAATTAGTTATGAAGAAATGATTGATCATCACAGTTACACACACAAGTTTATTATGTAATTAGTAGTAAGCCAAAGTGAAACTCGAAAATGCACATACTAAAACAAAATACAGTAAAATGAGCCCCAGACTATAAGGGCAACTGTGTACATGTAGACCTGTACAAAATAAACTTGGCTGTACCTCCAACAGACCAACAGCAATTGATAGAGCTGCACCAGTGGACCTCAGGGGTCGTTTTCCAGTGGGAACAGGCCATGGATCACGTTGAAGTTCTCCTAGTAAATCAGTAAGGCTCATGTCACATTTGTGGACTGGCTGAAGAAATCTGAACAGAAGCAAAACCAAATTACATTAATTTTTAAAATGTTCAATTGATAGCTAACAATGCTCATTTCCTTACTGGATTTTGTGTTAAACTGCCAAATGAATGCTGCAATATCCTAGTAACAATAACAAGAATGAAGTCCAATCTCATGCAAACACAGAGCTTCATGGTGGTTCACTACCATGAAAGGGATAAACTTTTACTAGGATTGCAATTGCATCAAGTTAAGCAAACAATGAACCTGTTCTAAACCTTCAGACACAATAAATACATGTATGTGTGCATGAAATCGAGAAAGTAGACAAAAGCAATTCCTTGGCAGTCACTTTATACATGCACATCCATTCATTAAATTGTGGTTTATACAGTTACATGTACATGTATGCTGTAGTGATTTCTGTACCTGTTAAATGTTTCATTAGGTTGTTGTTGTGGTGGAACAGGCCCGCCTCTCATCTGAGCCTGTTGTCCTCGTGCACTGCCTCCCAAGCCAAGCATGTCCTGAAAGTTAAAAATCATGTTATAAACAGAGCTCCAGTGTTCTTTCTTACATTTTCAGGACTGTAAATTACATGACTGTATACAGTAAAACAGATAAATCCAGTTGCTTAATGAAAGATTCATGTACCACTTGGATAACACTTCATCACCAGTAAATGAAATTTATTGACTAGAGAAAGAGCCCAGAACAACATTTAATGAACATACATGTACACTACAGATAGTTAAATGAAATTTAACATAGTTAACGACTAGGAGCTAGTCTGGTCAGTAGCGTTTTTATAGGCAGTTGTTAGTGTCTTGGCCGTCTGTGAGCGTTTGGTTAGCGTTTGGTGCATTCTGTAGCGTTTGATATAGTTCAATGAAATCTTATATAGTTTATGACCAGGAGCGAGTCTGGTCAGTAGCATTTTTGTAGGCATTTGTTAGTGCCTTGGCTATCTGTTAGCGTTTGTTTAGCATTTGGTGCATTCTGTAGCGTTTGCAACAGTCATATGGTCATGAGAGCCCTGGGGCTGACATTGTCCAGTGGTATATTTGGTTAGTACATGTGTTGTCGTCCCATGTGCTCGCAGTGTGT
>Ga0126338_10000501_pt1 | contig 21290 bp, 10 predicted proteins | sample OrbCmetagenome_2_FD_92529 | JGI IMG/M metagenome (GOLD analysis project Ga0126338, IMG submission 92529) | Coral microbial communities from Petempiche,Puerto Morelos, Mexico - Orbicella C C metagenome | ecosystem: Host-associated > Invertebrates > Cnidaria > Coral | place: Petempiche,Puerto... | reverse complement strand
CTTTTTCAAAAGTGAGTAAATTATCCTAAACTCCAAAAAAGAGAACATTCAGAATTACTGTTTGTTAAAAATACCCAATGAAAGGATCGTTGAGAATCTTAAGATGGCCTGTTTGAACATGAATGTTCTGTTTCTTGAGAGGAACACGAGTATTTAACTTGTTATGACATAAACATCAAGGTCATTACATTGTTTGTTCTCATTCTCATGTTAACAGGTAGTCTGGTACATTCTTGAACAAATTTCCCTAAATAAAGTACATAAAAGGGACTATATTTTACTGCTGGGTATAACTTTGCAGGTATACTCCATGGACAAAATGATATTGAAGGCAAACAAACATTTACATTTATGCTGGCATTTAAAAACCAAATTGGTATTACAGTGGATAAAAAATTCATTCAATTGCATTTTAAGCTGAACACTTCTGGGCTAAGCTCATGGAATATTATCTACGCAAATGTGTATTAGGCTACCGAACAGCAAGAGCTGTTGTTCCTGGTTGAGGGAATTGATATAAAAACAGTGTACTAAGGGTTGGAAAAATGTGACATCTCACAATGCCTACATAATTTTTGAATATAAAGTTCAATTTAAAACCAAATTCAAAGTTTTCTCTCTCTCTCTCTGAATTTCCTTCAGTTTCAATTTGTAAATTAAAACAACAATATTTTCTAAAAACTCCTTTTCAAAAATTCACCATAAAACGTTTGCACTGATCAGACTCTGAAATATTAAAATCAACATGAACGAAAACTACACAGACCTGACCCAAAGGACATCTTTCATAAACCTTTAAATTAAAATTCAATCAAACAGGTGTTGTACAGGAAATATAACTGCAAACCCATCCGTGACAAAGTTATAAACAGGCAATTGGTGGCAGGAATACAGTTGTGAAGACGATGATATTTTTCAGACAAATCCTTGTTCAAGATCACGCTTGCCAAAAAAAAAAAGAAATAGTGAAGCAACGGACGATACTCGGGTGAGAAAAATTAGAGAGTATGATTCAAATGTAAACAGATTATTCGAGAAAATATGAAGTGAGAAAAATCTAAAAGATGAAATAACGCAGCAGAGAAATATTGAAAGCTTGCCGTGCCTTAAAGGTAAAAGAAGCGTGGTTTTGAAAAAAAGCAAACTTGTTTTCGCCTCGAGGGAGGGTACATTTTTAAAAAAGTAAAAATTTCAAATGACGCTTTGTTCGCTCTTGCCTTCGTGTCGTTTACACAATGATATCGTCCGTTGTCCAGTTTTCTAATATGTTAAAACTACTTTGAATAGAATGCTAGTTTTAGTGAATTAAAACAATCAGTGTCCTTACTCCCACGTAGGAGGCTAAATTTAATACCAACGTACGGCAAACAACACGACATAACCGGTAGACCCGGCTACATTTCAATGGTGCAAGATATTCAAGCTTGAATATCTCGCCCGAAAAAACAACACACTGTCTTGCACAATATTAAAAAAGAATTACTAACCTTCTCTCCACTGGAATAAAAGAACCATCGTAATCTGACGATATTGCAGTGGTCTAATTTTCTCATTATTTGCAACTCGCGATTCTGAAACGAAAAAAAAAAATGTTGCCATTATCGATGATGAATTTTCGGCATTTTAATTTTTATGACGGCGAATAACGTAGGAAATATCCGGGTATATATGTCGTGCGGTGACAAGGCAACAAACGAAACTACATTTACCTTAAATCGTTTGTCTTGTAATACTTTCTTTATCGCCACAAGCTCGGTGGAATCGCACATCCTGGCTTGATACACAACTCCAAAAGAGCCATTCCCAATAACTTTCGTGTCAGTATAACTGATCTCTTGCGTCCGATCAGGCAATGAACCTGTTGTTGCTACGACTGTTGTGACTTTGCTTCCATCTTTATCGCCTACAAAACGAAAAGTTAAACTAGAAATGGGCCCCAAAGAATTTCATTACACTTTTCAGGTACGAATACTGGCGGTTTTATACCCCCAAACACCTTGAATATTGGGTTATGTGATACAAAGTGTATACTCACGACTTATTTTTACTCCTCCAAAATTAGGCGGATGTGACTTAGATTCGGCAAGCGACGTCGTTCTAGGTCTGCCGCTCATGATTGTAAAATTTCTGATGTAGATGAACCCGAAGGATCACCGGACCATTACATCTCCGTCGTCAGCTTATATTCAACATGGAGAGTTGCTTTCAAGCCACCTTACGCCGTAAAATGATTTGTGGAAATGGTCCTGAAACTGCACGTTTCTCCGGTCATTTAGGGCCAAATTATTTGCTTGTCGCTTCAGGAGTTCCTGCAGAGGATGCCAGACCACCGATCAAATAGTTCAAGGTACGACAACCACCGTTTCAACCAACGGGAAAAGAACCAAAGGCAAATGACACTCAAAATTCACAATGGCGCTTGCTACTGCAGGCATGTGCCGTTTAGGGGGCCCCCAACGAAGTTTGTTCAATGTTGTTAGCCAATGGCAACGGTGACGAAACAATCCGAAGTAATGGCGACGCCTTCCGAAGTCTTGACGTGTTTTGAGCAATAGAAAGGATATCATGAGATGAAGCGAACTATAAGAGATTTATTTGCGTAAATGTTCATAAATCCTTTCTTGACCTTCAGAAAGCTTATTGGCTTGTCAAAAGTAATTTAACGCTGCTAAACAACTCAAAACAAGAAAAAAACGAGGACAAACCGAAGACGACACCAATCCTGAGTCAGCGGACTTCCACAAAATAGCGGGAATTCAACATGGCGGTCGAGTATGAACTTTTTCAGTATTTTTGGTTTTCTTTATTGGCCCAGATTACCTGAGTTTACTTTGTGTTTGCTTTATTAGCAGGCAAGGAGAGAACGAAGCTGCAAACACGATTTCCATTCTTGTTGGTGGGTATATCTTTCTTCTCCGTTGCCAAACTGTAGTTGTCAGACTTAACAGTGACGCGCGTACTATTCTGCTTCATTAATCTATCATAATTTGTGAAATTGAACCACTAATTACGCGCTAATTACCATAAATCATTGCATCCATTTTTAGCATCAGACTGCCATCTTGGGTATATGGAAAAAGATCAGGTTCGAGGGAATGATTCACTGGTAACATTCGAGGAAATACTACAAATAGCTAAAGAGCGGAACGTAAGTCTTTATGATATAAGCCTGTCTGAGCATTCAGTGAAATTCTGACGAATATGTGCAACACTGCATAACTCCAATTTTACCTCTCGGATACTACGAGGGTAGAAATCCACAATGTAAAACACAATTATTTATACAAAAGTATCCCCAGTTTACAAACATGATGGTGCATTAGGAAAGTGTACCCAAACTAGTTTTCTCATCTTATAAAGGAATTCATCATTTACCACTAGGACAGTGAAATAATATTGTAGGGAAAAACTGTAATACATGTAAGATCACTTCATTTGTGTTTTCTTTTCTTATCAATAGGTGGATTTTATTTTACTTGGAGGAGACCTTTTCCATGAAAACAAACCATCTCGAAAAACTATGCATGGTACCATGTCATTGTTCAGAAAATACTGTCTGGGTGACAAGCCTTGCCAGCTGGAATTTCTCAGTGATCAGTCTGTGAACTTTTCCAATTCCAGGTCAGACTAAAGGTTACAAGAAAAATATGAAAGAAATCTAGGGAGACCTTCATTTTCTGATATAGTGAGTGAGGTTGGGGGTGAAGGGAGGAAAAAGGGCATCAATTATTGGGTCTGTGTTTCCTGGGACATTTGGCTCACTCTCCTGGTTCCTGCCACTTTGGCAATCACTCTTCGGGCCATCCCTCTCCCACCTCCTGTGGACTTCCTACCACTTTACTTTTGCTCCTTGATTCCCACCCTCCTATCCTACTTCAGTGTGTAACATGGAATGAACTCTCCCGGGAGTAAACTGTAGATTTTGTTGTTAATTAGGATTTTGAAATTTAGATTTTTCTATTAATCACAAGTGAAGAGGTTAACAAACTGCTCATGAACAGCCAAATATTAAGGTTTGGTATTGTATTGGATTTTTGATATCTTTATTTCTCAGGTTTCCTGTGGTAAATTATGAGGATCCCAATTACAACATATCAATCCCAGTGTTCTCTATTCATGGCAATCATGATGATCCTGCTGGGGTGAGATAGTATCATGAAAACATGTCCATAAGAACAAATTCAATGCATATTTATCCACATGGCAGATTTTTTACTAACACTGCAGTAGTTTCATCAAGGGCCAGGCACCTGGCAGATTGACCGGCTGTGAGGATGATATTTCGCCTGGCTGGTTTGACCATCTAGAGAAATGTTTTCTTATAAAGAAGTTCAGTTCAAATAGTTTTGCCTTTCTTTGAAAACCAGTTGCCCTTCTGCTAATGACACCCCTGCTAATGAAAACCCTAATGAAACCCTTGACACTGTATAAAGACATCTCAATACAGTCATTGTTAGCAGCAAATAAGCCCACGGAACATCATCAACATCAGTGTTTTCAAGATCTCTCGTCCTCCAGTAGGGACACAGGAGGAGGCGCTTGAATGGAAATTAATAGGTCTTCTTTTTTTTTCAAAAAAAAAGGCAGGAGTGGGCAGAGAATTTCAACTTTGTAGGCCTTGCAACTTTGTAGGTCCCTCCTGGTTCTTTGTTCCAGATCTGCCTGTGGAAAGTGGTAGTTTCATACAGTCTAGCAGTCATAACTAGGCTGAAAATTTGTTTCAGAAAATTAGTTTATTTGGTGAGAGGACTAGCAAGACATAACATATTAATTTTCTTGCTTAGGATGGGAACCTTTGTGCTCTAGACCTGCTTAGTGTGTGTGGGTTTGTCAATTACTTTGGTAGAGCTCCATCAATTGATGACATCACTGTGTCACCCATCTTGATTCAGAAGGGTGGAACTAAGTTAGCACTGTATGGTTTAGGATCCATCAGAGATGAACGTCTTCATAGAACCTTTCTGAATCAAAATGTCAAGATGCTGAGGCCCAAGGAAGATCCTGAATCTTGGTTTAATGTCTTTGTTCTACATCAGAACAGGTATCTTGATGTTAGTAAGATTCATATATTTTATAGTGAAACAGTTACTATTAGAACAAGGCTTGAAAAAACTTGAATTCCAGCTCGCCCTTCAGACAAGGAGCTCTCAAATTTTGCCTTCCCTGGGCAAGACTTAGCTTACTTTTTTCTCATTTAGTTGGCAGACAACTTGCCTGGGCCTTTGCCCATCAGGTAGTTGAGAATGAAAAGTTACTTGCCCAGCAGGTAAATCTACTTGTCCTAGACAACTGGACAGCACTTTTTTCAAGCCCTGTTGGAATTGCAGTTTTTTTTGCCCTCATTAGGCTATAAATAAAGGTCCAGATAATATGTTAAATGGCCAGATTATTCTGATTCCAAAGGGAGTCCAAGAAATGAAGTGTACATGATGATAATCTTTGTGGTCATTGTATCATTTGTTTTTTTTGTCAGGTCAAAGCATGGTTTAACAAACTACATTCCAGAAAAGTTCCTGGATGATTTTCTTGATCTTATAATATGGGGACATGAACATGAGTGTATTATAGACCCCAAGAATGCTGAGGACCCAAACCTGCCATTTTACATCAGCCAGCCAGGCTCAAGTGTTGCCACTTCCCTCTCTGAAGGAGAATCGAAACCTAAGTGAGTATAGAATTCTTGGAAAATGCAATTGCTAAACAAGAAACTCCCAACAACTTAACAGTCCATTATGTAAAACCGCTGCTGGGCAGAGGACATTTCAATAAAGGATAGCAAACTTATGGAATTCATTAGATAAAGATTTAAAACCATGCAAAGGTTCAGTAAACTTTAAGAAAAATCTTAAAGCAAAGATGCATGACGAGTTTTGAAACAATAAGTGTTACACTTTTTAATTCATTGTATTTTTATGGTATTTTTATTGTATTTTTACTGTGTTTGTACTGTTCACTGAAAAAACCCACTTTTGGGAGTGTGCAATAAAGTTTCATTCATCTCATTCATTCAACCGTTTGTATCACGCACAACTAATTTTTATCACTGTAACTAATAATATGCATGATGGTTACGTGTATAGCTGCAGTAGTTACAAAAATTGGTCACCATGGTTATTTGTTTCATCATCATCATCATCATTATCATTGTCATTGTATGCTGTTGCATTGTTGTCATAATGTTAATTACCCTCTTATCACTGTAACGGTTAAAAAAAATTGTCTGTGAAAGTAAAATGCTTTAATTTATAACATTATTTTTGTTCCCAGACATGTAGGAATTCTTGAAATAAAAGAGAACAAACTCTTCAAAATTACCAAGGTTAAACTTAATACTGTGCGCCCTTTTTATATGGAAGATGTGGTTCTAAAGGACACCGACATTGACCCTACTCAGGAGGATGTCATGATGGCCTTCCTGGTAGATAAGGTAGGTGTTAAGTTCTCACAAGCTTATCGCAGGCTCACGATTCTCAGCATGTAACTATGAATAATTATTGTCTAGGAGTACAGGTGTAATGTTCCTGCCTTTTAATGCAGTGCTAGTCCCTTAAAGGTGGACAGCATCATTTCAGATTATCCTTTCAGTATGCAGTATCTTGTTCTCTTGTTCTCCTGTTCTGAGCTCAACAATATTGAACTTTAAAGGAAAACGAAAAGTATTTTGAGATGACGGGCTTTGGGTGACTGAAAAAAGTATATCCAAGGGAAATTATTTAATTTTGAGGGGAATTAAAGATAAAGCAGCACAAAATTCTGACATCTGTATTGCTCTGTTTACTGCTTCGTGTAGGTGGAGCAGTTGATTGAAAAGGCTGAACGTGAGCACACTGGTAATCCTCGACAACCTGACAAGCCCCTCATTAGGATACGGGTGGGTTGTTTGCTGAATTACTGCAGTATTATTTTAAGGCTTCCTTTAGAAGTGAATGCTCTGTAAACAATCGCCACTCTTATATTGCATATTTCACTTCATTCCTCTCAGATTTCACCAAAACAGCTTTTTACTCTTTCAATTTTTTAAGTATTTATGTAGACGCAATCAGCAAGTTACACTGTTTTCTTCTAAACCCATTTTTAGAGACAAAGTTCACCAAGTGAACATCTTTTATTCTTTTTTATTAATTTTTTTTTTTTTTTCGCTGGTTAGGCTGCATATGCATGGTTTGCTAATGGGGTCAATACAGACAAGAAATTCATGAGATAAAAAGTATCATTTCTAATTAATTTATATTGTTTCCATTTTCATATTGGCAGGTGGATTACAGTGATGGATTCACAGCATTTAACATCCGAAGATTTGGACAACAGTTTGTTGACATAGTGGCCAATCCAAAAGATATTTTACTTTTTTACAGGGGAAGGAAACAAGGCAGAAAAGGTTAATAATGATACAGCTCAGTTTAATGTTTTTTTGCTCTTCAGTGTACAAACAGCTAATTATGTCAGCTTAACTGACAACCAAAATCCAAAACGTGATAGTGTGATTGAGTTTAAATTAGTGTTTTATGCGTATTTTGTCTCAACAGATAAAAAGACTCAAGAAGACATTCAAGTCCCTCACCTTCGTCCTGAGGTACTGGACACGATAAGAATGGAAGATTTGATCAAAGAACATCTGATGTCAAAGGAAAATGTAAGTAGAGAGATTAAGCATAACATATTTACATCAAATGGCAAACGGCAAAAATGAAACTTTTACTGTTTGTCTTCAGCTGTCTATTATAGTAGAGTGAAAATATTTGTGTTTGCGGTGAACAGTGGGAGACATTTTCTATTTTGTGTGATTTAGTTAAGGATCAGAAGAAAAGAACACAAATTCAGAGGTAATCTTTGCCTTTGTTGTCTGCTGTAAACGTCATGCTTAAACTCTCTAGTATTCACAATAAACTCTAATCTATTTCTATGTCTTTCTGTCAAAAGTGTCAAAAGTGTAGTTTATTATCTTTGAGCCATAATGCTTTTTTGTGAGCTGTAGTTAAACCTCTCATACGTGGACAAGATATTAATAGAGTTTGCATGTGGCTGTGAGCTAGCCTGATTCTCGAATGGTCTGAGGTCACTTGCACTCACTCAGAGCAAGCAACCTCGGACTATCTGAGAATCAGGCTAGCTGTAAGTAGAGGGCCACTTGTTTTGTTTAACATTGTTATGATCCCACATCAGGGTCTCTGACCCATCTCTTAACGAGCAACAGTGGCGCTCCCTGGCACAGACTTACCCCGGGTCTAAAGCTGTCAAATATTATGGGAAAATAGTCCTGCAGATTCCTGAATATGTTAAACCCAAGCAGAGAACAACAAGACAGTACCATGAAATTCACATATTTAACCCCTGCAAGCAATTCTTACTAATCCATCTTTAATGCAAAAACTATACCTGAGTGAAGCTCACTTCTTGCTGAAATGATCGACCAACAACAGAGTATTGCTTTAGGCATTTAGGGCCAATCTCCTCTCTTTTAACCCAATGGAGATTAAGTGATGTTATTTCTTTTTTTTTTTTTCATTTTATATCTACAGTGATGGGTTAATCCTTTTGATAGTTTACAAGTAGATGTAGATGGGTTGAATCATGTGTACTAAAGGCATCCACAGTTGAGTGTCTACTGATACCCTTGATGGACCTGTGATCAACACTCGATTGACATCTCCATCGACAATGGATCGACATCCCTGTGATACTTGGTTGACACTCAATTGACATTTTGATTGACACTTGATCAACACTTGATCAACAGTTGGTCGATAGTCAGCTGAGTGTCAACCAACTCATGTACATCAAATGAAAATCATTCGACTCTCAACTGACCGTCGACAGAGATGTCAATTGAGTGTCAGCCGAGGTGTTAATGGAGTGTTAATGAAGTATCAACTGAGTGTCGATTGAGGGTCGATCAAGGATATTGATTGCAGGTATTCATCAACACTCTACTACATATGCCCTTAGTAAACCTGATTCAACATGTTGACAGTATCATTTTTTTATCATTTTTTTTTATCATTTAAGGCTTTGGAGTTACGCATTTTAACAGAGGGGAGAATGGCTCAGGCCCTGCGTGAATTTGTTGAGAAAGATGAAAAAGAAGCTATATCTACATTGGTTAAGTGGCAGTTAAATCAAGCACAGGAACACTTGAAGAAACGTCGAAATATTCATGAGGGCAATATTGAGGTTGAAGTACTAAAACATACAGAAGAAGTACGACAGAACGAAGAAGAAAATGAAGACAATGATGCGGAAGATATAAAAAAGGTAGAATCAATTCACAGTGCAATCTGAAAAACATGAACACTCTGGTCAGATTTTTTGTGGATAATTTGCTATTATGTCACATAGCTATGTGACATTGGATTGTTATTATGTCAATCAGCCTGGTGATGTATAAACCTTATATCCATTTTGTTCAGTCTACCATCTGATTGGTTGCGACGTCATGAATGTTAATAACAGGACTCCAATAAGGTTAATAAACATACAGCTATTCATAAGCTGTTAAAAGTAATAATAATGTTACAAGTTACAACAGTTGCGTTAATGATTTCTCAATCAGTTTAAATCAGTTGCCAAAAGAGAAACTGAGGAGAACGTAAAATAAAAGTTGTGCCCATGTTAAATGTTAGGTCCTGGAGGAGTCACGTGCCAACCAACCAAATAACAAAAATAAAGATGTTGATATGAGTGGGAGTGACGATGAGGATGGAACAGCTGGGCCAAGCACTAGCAAAGGTAAAGAAAAAAATGGTAGCCTTCTTTTTGAATTTCATATCAAAAACTCAAAAATTGTTTTTTCTTCAACAAAAAGTCTCCAAAAGATGCAGCTAGGAAAACTGAGTTTTTTGCATAGGTTATTGCTCGAAAACAAAGAGTAAACCAGCAAAACAAAAACTTCAGAGCAATGTTTCTCAGGTGAAACAAAGCCCAAATGCCAAAGTTCAGCTATTTTTGAGCACTTTCAAAAATGGCCAAAAAATCTTGAGGACGTTCTTGCCCGCGGCCTTTCAATTATGCTTGTGGCACATGTACCAATATCCTATGTTAATCTAGACTGATCATGTATACTAAAGGCATCTGCAGTCGAGCATCGATTGATACTCTCAAGTGACCATCGATCAACACTCCATTGACATCTCGATCGACATCTCGATTGACACCTGATCAACAGTCAGTCAATAGTCGGCAGAGTGTCGACTGACTTATATGTATAGATCGACACTTGATGGTGTGTCTGTGAAAATTAGTCAACTCTCAACCGGCCGACTGTTGAATGAGATGTTGATCGAACGTTGACTGAGTTTCAATGGAGAGGTCAATCAAGTGTTGATTGAGATGTCAATTGAGTGTCAATCAAGGGTGTCAATCAACACTTGACCGAGGATGCCTTTGGTGGAGATGATCCATCTGGACGACATTCACTTGATATTTTAGTCAGGCTAAGTGAATACATTTGGCTACATTACATCCCTTAGTTCCCTAGAGTAAGAAAAAGGCGCTGGTATGATAAATGCCAGCCAGGCCAGCTGGCCCACTCTGCACATAAAAATACTCTTCATCAGACCTCAACTTCATGTCTTAGGGAAACAAGGCAAGGGTGATGCTGCTAACATGTCCACAAGAGGTACAGGGGGAGGAAGAGGAAGAGGCAGAGGGAGAGGAAGAGGTGGGCGTGACCAAGGAAGGGGGGCAGTACAAGCAGCTGCCAACACTTCAAGGACTATCATGGATTGTAAGTAAGCCTTGTTGCCTTGTAAAGCTGTTGTCTTGACCCTTATGCCCAATCAAGGGCCCATTAGTCTGCTCAGCTTTAACAGCTGGGTTACAGCCCTTAACAAACACCCTGATTGGCCAATCTGTTCGGTGTCAAAAGTTAATTTGAAAATGATCACTTGAGCTTTTGGCTTGACTGAAAGAAATATACCTTGACAATGAAGAAATAGATTGGAGGGAACTTGAGGTTAGGAAGTTATGTACTTTACAATTCTTACCACTGTAAAGAAAATCAATAATAATACCTTGTTGACATGAATTTGCTATCACTATGAAAATCAATGTTGTGAACAATGATGTTCAACTGTTTGGGCGTGTATGTTATTGTATTTATACTAACTGTTTTTTAACTATGACTTGTGATCTTTAAGCATTCAGCTCAGCATCCAAGAAAAGACGTCAACCAAGCAAGGAACAGGTAATAAAATTGTTCTAACTTTTATCACACACACACGTGTGGTGAAAACAATTATGCAAGTAGATCTGGGGGTTTTTGCCTCAGTTTCAGTTTCATGTGTTCTGCCTTCAGCATACAGGTTCATTTTCATGCGGATCAAACTCATTTTCATAGGAAAGGTTTTGTCAATTAATCAATCAATCAATCAATCAATCAATCAATCAATCAATCAATCAATCAATCAGTCATTTTTTTATTTCTTAATGTACACTTTAGTCCACATAGTAGAAGGACTCTGGCCCATTATGGCCTTGAAAATCCCTTTGATGCCTGCAGGTTTGTTGTTTTGGTTGGGAAGGGTTACGGAGGAAAGGGGTAGGGAAGTGCCATCTTTGCTGACACCTCTTGCACAGGTCAAAGGATTAGACAAGTTTCTGCCTTTGCGCATTTTCTGTCTTTTTATTTGAATTTTGTTTGCTACTAGTGGCTGGATTCTCTTACCAATTCTTTGTTCAATCAATGTTTCTCTTTTGCTTCCAGGAAATAATTTCTGATGACGATGACGATGATGAATTCAACATTCCTTTGTCATCTTCAGTAAAACAAAAGACAAAAACTACACAGTAAGTGTTTTCATTCTGTTGTTTTATTGTGGCTAAGATGTACCACTCACGCCTATCACTGACTCCGCACCTGAACGAAGCAAATAATGGTCCTTCTTCACTCCATCCATCAATCCACCCACCCTTCCATCCATCCATGGTAACCATGGCAACACTTTCGATGGAGATACCAGAACAAGCATGAATTTGGTGACGTTTTTCCATTAATTTCTTAATATTTATAATAAATTGAAACCATTTTTCTGTTATATAGGCCAACATCCCTAAGGGTGACGGGAGCCAGAAGCAAAAGATCTGTTGTAAACACTCAGAATGATCAGGTATGTCTTGCAAAATGTGTACTGAACAGGTGCAATTAGCAATATGCAATATTTCTTTAAGTGGCTTTTGTCAGGAATTTCACTAGACAGGATAAGATCCTACCGTGTTCATGTTGTAGAAGGCACTCATGGTGGCCTCATGGTTAGCGTTCTCTTCTCCTGATTGAGCAGTCCGGGTTCAAGCCCTGGCTGGGGAGCTTGTGTTGTGTTCTTGGGTGAGTCACTTGCACCCAGGTGTATAAATGGGTACCAGCAAACTTAATGCTGTGGGAAACGTCCTATCCAGGAGGGAGTAGAAATACTCCTAGTGGCTTCATGTTTTTTTATTTTTATTTTTTTTATTTTTTAGTAATTTTTCTTTTTTTGGCTTCATGTTACAGGATTATATCTCCCCTGATAGGCTTCTTGGCTCCTATGCAGACTCGACCTTTTATCTATGTTCAAAATTACTGTAAGGTGTACTTTTTTCTTGTAGAATGAAAGCGATTACTCAGATGACCCAGATGATCCTTTCTCCATGCAGCCAAGCAGTAAAAGAAGTAGAAGATAACAACAGATGAGTTCCATTTTTTGATTAGAGGTCGTCAAGTTGCATTGCCTATTTTTACAAATGAACAAATGTGACTGAGGATCCAAATTATCACTACAACGTCAACTTTTGTAGCATTGGAGAGGAAAGACTTTTAATATTAGCAACATATCATTGGTTTTAGTAGAAAATGGAATGTAGTTAGTAAATTAAAATTGTTAGAGTCCTTGGAGAATGCATTACTAGCCCAATAATGATATTCAGGACTGTCCTTGAGTTTTAGTTCACCTGTAGCCTTGATCTTCACACCCATAGCAAACTTGCTACTTTATGGGTGAATTGTATCAACTGGAGGCCAGTTCACCCGTAACATCAAGGGTCCATCAAACATACTCAGCCATAACAGGTGTTACGGGTTATGGCCCTTATTGACAGCCCTGGATATTTACCATGGGGTGAATAGAGTTTCTGGGACTGGGGCAGGCTATCGACAGGTGAAGAAAATTAGAAGTTGTCATAAAGAGACCAAAAGTTTAAACAAATTTTTCTTTTAATCAGTGATTCAGCCTGCTAGCAAGCTTTCTTGGAGTAGAACCCTGCATAGCTGGCAGAATTTCGTGCAGGAGTGCTTTTGAGCAAAGGGATTGGTGATCGCAGCTTCTCAGCTCGCAACACAGCTTCGTTGCCAGAGCTCAAAGTTCACTCACTCGTGAATCGTGCCAGCTACACAGGCTATCAGTGATCTTGTTCAAACAACCAACATGAATGCAGAAAGATCAACTCTTCAGCAGTGAATGAGTCTAGTAGTTAGATAGATGGTCAGCCAGTGAAGCAGGTCAAAGGGGAACTGGAAGAGGGGCAACTATAACCCTCGTCTCCTATACTCCATTGCTTTTGCCAGCCCTGTGGTTCACTGACTCAAGTGTTTGTTTGGTAGTAGTGGACTGCTTTTCTTTACTTTCAGAAGGTTTTCAGTCTAGAGGTTTCCTGGTTGTTAGCACTTGTAATAGTCATTATGTGAAAAAAGTACAAGATTGTTCAAGATTAATTATAGTTATAAAATATACAATGGAACAGAAGTCAGATTAGTTCCTATGTATTGAAAAACAAAACCTCTTGAGGTTGTTTATAAATTATTAGAAATTTTATATTTTTATATCTTGAGTTTATTGTAAAGTGTTGGAGGAAAAAAAAGGACAAAAACAAACCTTACAGTCTGTCTGTGTGTCTATAAAGTATGTTGTGTATGCATTATAAATAAGCTACAGTATTTATTGGAATTGGTGTGAAAGGTGGGTCTTAGTGTCAAATTCTAATCCACAACACGAAACCATAAACCCAATAATAACATGGTTCATTTATTGAAAGCCTTAGAAACAAAGGAAAAAAAATTAAGAAAAATATGATTAAAGAGAAAATTCACTATTTTCGTAAGTTGTATATGTTCTACTTAGATTTGAAAACTGTGTAATTTTGAGAAATTGAATGATTACCAGACAAAGGATGAAAAAAAATAGGAACAAAAGAACACAAACACTTTAACTGACAAAACAGAGCAATTTATTGTTTGTTATATTTTTGTTTTTACAGTTTGGAAATAATATATTTTGATTTAAATGGCTAACTTACAACTTAAAATGGATTTTAAATTAAACAATTTTTCTATTTTTTGGATTTTTTCAAGAGTCTTTAAATTTTCTCTCCATGACTATGAAATCAGTTTACCGCAAAGTCTTTTCACATAAAGCCTACCACTAATCACTAACAGCTATAACCTCAAGTAAATTGGCACTCAGGATATCAACAATGGTACAAATTTACACTAAACAATAAAAGTAAGTGTATGGTAAAGCAGTGGCTAACTATTGCTGAATATTTATAAAACAAAAAGGTTGTTATTCTTGATTGGCCTTTGTTGTTTATTAGCTTCAAATTCCATAGTGGAGCAAGGATCTGCTACCGGGGGAGCTAATTATTAAAGTAATAAGAACAAGGAAGCTTATAAAACGGTCTGAATAATACACTGTGGAAAGTTCTGTTTAACTGTGTTCTATGATTCGTTCACAAAACCTTCACCACTACTCATTCCAAACAATCCGATACAAAACAGTTTGCTAACATGATTGCGACAAGGTCACATGCATCTTCCAGTACTTAGTTAGTCTCCTTTGCAGCCATGTTTTCGGGTGGGGATGCAAGTTACGCTTTCTTTAGGGGAGGGAGCATTGCTCGGCCACCCCAACTGACAACTACAAGGCAGACTAGTGCTTGGTCATGTGCATTTTGTATGTTTGTTGTTATTGACCAATGTGAAAATTACTTTGGTTTGGGTTTTATGACACTATTAAAACTACTTTACTTTGTAAAATATAACTGTGTTTACTTGTTTATTTTTACAAAATAATGGATGTTTCTGTAAAAATGCTTTCTGCAATAGAATGACCATTATATAATTGACCGTCTCTTTCAAAACATGTCTACTCAGTTTTCATCATGACCAGTCTCTCTCAAGCCATGGTTTCCATGGTTGCCATGGATGCCATGTTTTTTATGCCTGTGGTGATGCCGTGATTTATGTAGAGGCAGGACTTTCTTTTTGTGAAGATGAATTCTTTCTTTTTGGTCATGTTTAATAATCTCTTTTGTAAGTTGTTCCTTGGCTTCTGTACCTTTCACAATAAACTTGCTGGGCTCCTCCTCCACGTCATCTTCAGTTGTTTCAGCTCCTGGCTGGTTTGATTCCTTCCCTATGAACAAGAACAAATTATACCACCATACATGTAAGTTACCTCAAAGGATGTCTCATGTGAATAGTAAATAGAAGTACCCAAAATACTATGACATAGCCTCTTTAAGTCTGGGTGGAAATTGAGTCTGGTAGATATCCTGTCTTTTACTTACCATCACATTTCAATGCAGTACAGATCCAGTTTCCACAGGCACAGACACTAAGGAGAAAAATAAAATGCAGCTTGATCTCTATTTTAAGAGATATTTTAAGTTTTCAGCATTTCTATGTATCAAGCTATATAGACAAAAGCAAAAGTTTGGGAGAATGAGAAATGCTTTTGGAACACAAGCTGCAGGTGAATCTTTCCACAGCTTTTTTCAGTTCTCCCAAACATTTACTATGTATTTCAATCTATACCTCAAATACAATAGAAACATGACAGTATGGATTTGGAAACTACAACATAACCAAACATGCTACAAAACCTTACCAGCTGTTGCAGTCTGTCGGGATTTCTGTACCATCATTGTAAACCTCACTGTCCAGCTCACAACCTGTATCGCAAATACTCTATCACATCTCTGATATTTCATTCATGCAGTGGTTGTTCATTTCATAAATAATTCATACTCTGATTTCATGGAATATATATTTACCTTTCTTTGGTGGCTTGAATTCTGCAAGAGAAAGGCATCAAATTAGTGGTAATATTTAAATTTACTCTGTTGGAAAGGAAAGTTGCATGTTTGGTTAAACATTACAGTAAAGTCTGAGTGTGTTCAAGCCTTAAGTGGCCCATGGCCATAGTACTGCTAATCTCTGGTTTGTGGATGGGATTGTATCCCATCACAGGGTAGCCCCAGAGTCTAATTTGCCAGGTTCCCATTTGTACACCTTGGTGCAGGGAGGAGCTGTGGAAGCTAAGTGTCTCACCCAAGAACACAATAACCCCAGCCAGGACTTGAACCCAAACTGCTAGATCCAGGATCCAGCACACTAGCCATTGGAATGTAAACATTTTTGTAACTCACGTGGATCTAAACATTTCATGAACTCAGTAATATTCAGCTCCCAGTCAGAATCCTCATCACTTAATGAAAGCAGGGCATCAGCACAAAGATTTTGCAGGACAGGGTTGATGTATTCATCTGAACTTACAATCTGCAAATTGAAAAAACAAGACAGATCATCTCCTTGAATGTGCTTCCTAAGCTTAAAATCATTTGTACAAGGCCTTGGCATCTCAGTCCCCTTAGGCCTACTAGCCTGAAACCAGACTTTTATCCATAATCAGAGGATGACCAATGGATCAGGCTACTAAGGCTTTTAATCCTAAATCTACATACCTAGCCAATGGAAGGTCATAATCACTTTCAAATTTCTAGGGGGTGGAAGGTCTCAAAAGGCAAAATATTTTTAAAGTATGAAGTTGGACTATAATTTTCTAGAGGAGTGGAGGGATCAAACCAGAGAAGGAATGCACTGTCCACTCTACCTCAGCTATAGATTGATTAGCCCCAACAAACTCTCGGAACTCTGTAGCATCAAGTTTGCCATCATCGTTTTCATCCACCATGTCAAAGTAAGACTGCAGGAGGTTTCTGTAGCCATCAAGTTCTTCTGGTGACTTGTTTTGATTCTTTAACCATCCAATCAAATGATTACGTATTTCATCACGGTCATGTTCATAGCAAACAACTGAATGACAGAGAAGGAACATTCTGTTCAGTTACTATCTAGCAGTCTTAGCTAGAGGAACTATGAGATTTTGTCAAAACCAATGTAGACTTGTTCAGGTACCCATTTGTTTATACCAAGATGTTGGAGAAGTGTTGAGAGGAAAGTTGCTTGCCCATTAGAACAAAACACTGTGACCCTAGCCAGGGGCCTGTTTCTCAAAAACCCCAGAAACTTTTTGGGCCCGTAAAGCCATGTTTAGTCCATCTGTATCTAAAAACGTAGAAGTGTATATACGCCTGAAACTTCTTGTATGAAGGGAACTTCTCTTTATATTAAGAATATGTGAATAAAACAGCTCTGTAATCATAAGGTTTGAGATTTTGCTATGACTTTACTGGCCTGAAAAGTTTCCAGGCTTTTGAGAAACAGGTCCCAGAGCTCTAACTGATTGTATTCTTCCAGAAAATATCCATACCCTCCCATGAGGATTTTTTTGGTTTGACTCCTTCCCCCCCCCCCCTCCCACCTCTCTGGAAATTCCAGTTTTGCTTCATGGCTTTCCTTTAAAAATTCTGGCTTTTGAGACCCCCCTCCACCATGGAATTTCCAAAAACACTCCTACTACCCTCCTTGGGGTGGGTATGGATATTTCCTCAAACCACACATCATTACACAACAGCTCAAACCCCAAAAACAAAACTCATATAACTTACTAGGTTTCCACTGATTATTCATTGCAGTTAAAGGAGGTTGAGTTGGTAGTCCCTGGCATTCTCCTTCATACTTGATGGAAATCTTCTTTCTCTCTAAACAGGAAGTCCTGTGCAACTCACAGTGGTTTGGAAATGTCATTCCATTCGACCCGCAGACTGGTTTTTCATGATCAGGGCATGACTTCCTGCACACACAGGCAGCATTACTATCGACAACAACACACTCCTGACCGGTGTGGCATACGACATTGATACAAGGATCTAAAAATGCAAATAAAATCACAGCCATGCATACCATGCTAATCTTCCTCTGTTTCAACAGTTTACCTGTAGGTTAGACACTATATTTAGTGTTTCTGTCCTTAATTTCAGTCATTGAGGCCCTGTTAACCCATATCCCTGAGTAACCCACATCCCATTAATTTCTGGCCAAAATATCCTGTATCATGTAAATTTTGATTTCAAAAACTTTCAATTTTCCCACTCAATATCGCAGAAAATCTGTTCTCAATATCTCTGATCCCATTAATTTTTCCCAGAAATATCTCATATAACAAAAATCCTTTATAGGACCTCGCCATAGGCTTAGTGACTGTTTGGTGGCCTCAAAGCATCAATATTTTTTCAAGTAACATTATTATAGGTTTTTTACTGTTTAAAAGATCTGTTTGGTTTGCAGAAACTGTCAGTTATATTATCGACCAGACAATATATTGAGTGTAGGTATCTTCCAGTAGGGGAGTGGGTGTACTCCTTGCAACTTTCAGTAGGGGCCTGTTATGCAAGCCTTGTGATGAGACAATATTAAACCACACTCTCCCCTCCCATGACAAACACACTGCAATATGTTCATACAGTTGACATTAAAAGTTAAGGTTTACATTACCTTCATTCTCTGAGTCAAGTGATTCCTTATCTTGCTCAACAAAACGCTAAGATACAGAAATCATGTTACAGTAATTAAACATGCTTATCATCAACAGCAATGGAAGTATTTTAAATTTGTTCATTTTGTAAAATGCCTTTGTCAGGCGTAATTTGGCAACCGATCAATACTGGAAATCCAGAGATGATTTTAGTTGTAATACAACACTGAACAGGCAAACTTTCCTTTAACTCTTGAATGAATTTATACTTTGTGTTTTTGCTATTCCACTGGGAACTTAATTGCTTTATATTTAAAGTATCAAAATTTGTTACCGGTAATAAAGACATTTCCATCGGGTTTATATACATCGCGTGTTAATTCTCCCATTCAGATCCCGTCAACGATGGGTGTCTGACATTTTCACTGTTTAAACACAGCAGCACCGTTTGCATTATAAAATGTTACTACTTTTTTTACTTAAAAAAAACTTTCGGTGTAAAACGATTTCTTGTGTAACTTGAGCAAGAAATGACTACCAAACAACGAGTGAAGGAAAACAATTACAAACTGTTCTCGTCTTTCCAGAGTGTGAGAAATCACGGTAGATTAATGGCCTTTCCCAGGGTAATAAATTAAACTCTATCTAGTCATAAGAAATATTAATTCCAACTCACCGATTCTCCTGTACTAGCTGCAAGGGAAGCCAAATTCCACAACAGAAGACTGACTACAAACGCACGCATCTTGTTACCCTCTGTCACTTCTTCAAGCCGCTTGAGAAGTCTGAAAAGTCAAGCGCATTAAATCTCCCGTTCTTTTTGAAACACTTTGTTTGCTATTCGGCAGACAATGTCCTAGACAATGCCCACCTTCTGACACGAATCCACAAGGCACAAAAGAATAGAAATTTAGCTCACCAGTACAGTACAAAGAAGGAAAGCCCGCTGCTCTGATCACTAGCACTGACTTCGTAATGAGTCGCATTCCTCAAGTTCATTTGGAGTAACCTGATCCCTTCGTGCCAGACTATTTGATCTCTTATCAACAATGACTTCTCTCATCAATGTCAATTACTTAATTACTAGATAGCCAATAATTAACACAAGTTTGCAAATTTCTTTTTTTTCTTCCCTTTGAAAAATTGATACAAATTGTTTTGCAGAACTAAATTTCTTCTTGCAGGGTTTCAACCGTTCGTATGGCTCACCCAACTGTAGCTCACTTTTCGTCTAATTCTTTTACAGAGTTGACAGGACTATAAATGTACGTGGGTTTTGAAAAAACCGGAATTTATTGGCCGATTTGGACAGGCTGAAAATTAATAACGTCACGCTGGAAGGCTGTGACCTAACCCTTTGAATTCATAGGCCATATGAATCCTATCAGTTAAAATTTTCGGCGATTTACAGTCTGTAATACCCAGCTGTTAGTTTACATTGCAGCCCGTTTCTCAGCTATCAGTCAAAAACACCTCATTGACTAATTTACCTGCTGACAGTTAAAATTTTGACCAATTTTCAGCAACAGTTTACCCGATCTAGCCTCTTGGCAGATGTTCATCGTGGTTAGGTTTTGATTGACAACTTCCCTCGTTTTGCAGTTCCGGCAAGCGGGTTCACACTTATCAGACCCCCCAGATAAGCGTGAGCACAAGAAAAAGGAAAATGTTTCTTTATCTTGTGCTTATGCTTCTGCTTATTTCACTTCTGTTATTCTTATCTAGCCTGTACTGTACATCCCCCACGCCCCTCAAAAAAATCGGGGATATTTTTTTTGGAGGGGAAGGGCTGGCGGAGGTACACAGGCTATGTTTATCTCACAAGTGTGAGCCAGGATTTGGATCCTTCATGAAAAACGTTTTCGTTTTGGATATGCCCGGGTTTTTCGATGATTCTGCGATGAAATTTTCGCAGAGCAGGTCAATCTTCTCACCTTTATAATTTCTTTCGAAACTACTTGTTGTTTTCATGTCAAATACTGTTGGTTTGCAAAATAAAATTGAAATCCACAAAAAAATTATGGGTCATTAACCAGGATCCGACTATTAAATATACGTTCCACATCTTGCAAAGATGTTAACTTTAAAATGTAAGGTCAAGTACCAGCCGTAGAAGGTGAGTATTACTGTAACACATTACGGGCTCATCAATCTAACGTTATTTTTTCAAACTAGGGTATCTAAGAGATAGTAACGCTGCGGCACATTCTGTTGACGGTGACATATTTTACGCAGTGATTCATCTACCTGCACGTTCCAAGGCTTACAATAACCTTTATTTCTTAAAGTAGTGTCAAATCGTGGGGTGTTACCAAAACAAAGATTTCCAAATTGTCTGCGAGGAAAAAAAAAAACAAAATGTGTCCCTGTACGCATCAACTTCATGCACGATGACGCATTGATGGCGAGGTGTGACAAGGGATCATTACAAAAAAGCACATACAGTAGTGATCTGAACTATGTAATGTTTGGACACAAAACGGTACACGTTGACCTCCCCTTTACCAGATCGCGAAAACCATAAGATGTGGAAATTGTAGGAGCAGAAATCTAAGGGAAGTGGTCAAAACTATGTTACATGCTAGGGACCCACTTTTTGGAGGGAGGGCTATATAAGAGGCCATGGGTCTACTGAAGGAGGTGGGGGGCTACTTAAGAGGCCATGGG
>Ga0126338_10000500_pt1 | contig 21310 bp, 19 predicted proteins | sample OrbCmetagenome_2_FD_92529 | JGI IMG/M metagenome (GOLD analysis project Ga0126338, IMG submission 92529) | Coral microbial communities from Petempiche,Puerto Morelos, Mexico - Orbicella C C metagenome | ecosystem: Host-associated > Invertebrates > Cnidaria > Coral | place: Petempiche,Puerto... | reverse complement strand
TTTATCAAAAAATAAGTTAATTCATTCCAAAAAAAATTCTTTCCCCCCCCCAAAGGATTTTTTTTATTTTTACCCCCCCCCCCCCCAATTGGATTCTCCCAGGAAATTCTAGTTTTGCTGTGCACTTTCCTTTAAAAGAATATTGGCTTTAGAGAATCCCTTTGCCTGGGAATTTCCAATGGACCACACATTACATTTGCATGGATCATCACATCCAACTGTCTGTCAAGATACTTATATTTAATCAAGAACATAACCCTAACACATACAGGCCGTTCAACCACTCATTGATGTCTTTAACTGTAGGAGAACCTAGTTTGTTATGGGTTGACAAGTATCGCCCTCACTCAGTGAAGCAGATTATTGGCCAGCAACGTGACAAGAGTAACATGCGTAAGCTGATGAACTGGCTGAGAGACTGGGAAAAGAACAGAAAGAAAGCACCAACTAAATGTAAGTTGACCTGCCAACACGTACGGTGAAATTCAAAAAGATTTATTTGCCGTCTTTTTAACTTACAGTACATGTACATGTATATGTATTTCTCAAAATGTTAGTGGTGTACACATGTACGCATGTATTAAATAACATTGTGGGTAATTTCTATGACAACATCAATTCTGATAATTAAAATTGTAAATAACCTACAGTTTATGTACTCTTGAAATAAAGTACATTTATGAAGCAGTACGACTGTACATGTGTGCCTAACTAATGGTCGCTGTGGTTTCATGTCCTTAATGACAAGCTGCAGATCAGATTGCATTACATTTTTGTACTTAAGGTAGAAAATAGAATTGGCTTGAGGAGACATGCAGTTTATAAATGTCAATTTATGATGCAAATTTTGCCATGGCAATGTGATTAAGTATTGTTAAAAAACTTGTGATGATGATGATGATCACAAGTTGTTCGATGACCATACAGCATAATTTATAGTTCACGAGATAATGATATAAATTAAGATAAATATTACAATGTAGTCTGATGGATTGTGATTCTTCTTTGCTGCACAGCTTCATTTTTCAAGAAAGATCAAGATGGTTCATTTCAGAATGCAGTTCTCCTGTCCGGCTCCCCTCTTGGGGAGCCAGACAGGAGAGCTTTGGGCAAAACAACGACTGCAACACTTGTATGTGAGGAACTTGGCTTCAGCTACATTGAAATGAATGCTAGTGATACAAGGAACAAGAAGACACTGGAAGAACACATATCTCAGTCATTAAGCAATAAAACAATGAATGGTTAACTTTCCTACTTGGTAATAGTGCATGCTCATTTATTTTTATTGTATAGTTGACTGGGCAAGCATGTTAACTTGATACATGTATAAAGTTAGACATGTAAAGGGAAACTTCATTACTTATTTCCAAGCAACCACATGTTATTTTGTTGATGATTTGAATAATTTTGAATAAGAAGACTAATGCAATTTTACAAAGGTTGAGAAGATTTCTGAAGATTCTTCAAACTTTGCGAAGATTATCTGTAGGTCATTTGATCTTTCTGATTAATTTCCAAAACATTCCAAAGACTGCCGCAAATTTCTGAGAGATCAAATGAGGAAATGAGTAGCTTGTTTTCCATACTACATGTGTCAATGCATTTTTTTCTCTTGACAGCATGTCTTCAAGCAAGTTGTCTATGAATCTGGATTACATTCCTCATCTCAGGAAAGTTCTTACTAGACGCCTCATGACTCAGGTACCGGTACATTATGGCTGAATGGTTGTGATTATCACACTGACATGTTTAATGTTGGTGTAACTTGAATCTTGCAATGGTATAAAACTACAGACTCTGTGAGCTTGAAGCAAGTTATAAATCAAACTGTCATTGTTAAAGCAGAGGGACAGAGGAAGGTGAAAGATTTGAAAACAATCCTTACCCATGACGGCAACTTTAAGCCATTATAATAGACTTTCTAAAAACAAACCTTTCAGTGACTTCCAGTGACTGTTTTAGTCATCACAAATTTAATGACTAAGAGTGTGGCATTTGCACAGAACATTAAAGCAAGGTTGAAAAACATGTATCCTGCCTATGGTGGTGGTGACTGGGAGGGGAGGAGCACCACTTTTCTCTCGTTAGTAACTGCATACATGTAGGAGGAGGTTCTTTGCATTGAATTTGTTCCTTGAAATCCACTTTTGCAGTTTAAAGTGAAGTTGCAATGTTTACACTGTATTTTCTCAGTCTGAAGTACTTTGTTCTCCAACTCATATTATCTTTAAATTCTATTTATAGTCAAGGTTATGCGTGCTCAGTATATTACAGCCTCTATAACTGCAACTAGCTAACTGTACTTACTTGAGACAACATTGCACAGCTATTGATCAGCTTCTGGGTGACCAATTTTGTTGACAGGTATTGAAATATTTTATCTTGGCAGGAATCAGAGGAGATCACATCTGGGGTGTCCAAGGTTATGAAAGTATGACTTGACAAAAGAGGACTGGGATTCTATCATAGAGGTTGGCCAGTTTGAAGGACAGAGAGATCCTGTTGCTTCTATTCCATCAAAGGTTTGTACCTGCAGGTCTCGGGAAAGTTTGTTGATTGAAAATTTGAACTCATCAAAAGACAGCTGTGGGCTACTTTAATGCTCAGGCCATTGAACTCCGGGTCAACAGTTTGGGTTAAGGCCTTAGTCAGGGTCATTTTGTTGTGGTCTTGGGCAAGACACTTATCCTCACATTGCCTCTCTTCAACCAGGAGTACAAATGGGTACCTGACAAAAATGTCCTAGAGATTCGTGCGAGGAGGATTAGCACTCCATTGAGTGGGAGTACAAACTTATTCCTAGAAAAATCACACTACAAAAACTGGGATACGCTTTGGTGTGTTATGTTGCTATAAATTGATTAAATCATGATTCATGAGTTATAGACTCACACTATACACTTAATGACAGGTCCTGTGCAAAATGGCTAGTTCTGCTCTTGCTGGAAACTAATATAATGTATATTTCCTGAAACGAAGTCAATGTAGAAATGCTAGGGAAAACAAGAGCAGATGTCCATGTAACTAGCTTGCTGCGTGACCTGTCATTAAGTGTTTTGTTATACAACAGGAACAGAAACACCAGCAACAAGGAAAACAACAAATGATAGGAAAAAGACAGCAACTACAACTGCAACAAAAATGAAAACAAAAACAACAACAGAAGCAGAAACAGAAACAGTAGCAGCAACCTCAACAACCAAGACAGTTAGAACAATAGCAACAATAGTGACAATAAGAACTACCACAAGGGCAACAGCAACACACAAGATAACTGAAGACAAATCTCAAGGGTTTTTCAGTTTTACTAGCCCTTTTTACATTATGTTTGGTCCAATCTTTAAACGACCCTACAACAACAAAAAAACATCTCAAGGAACAGCAACAAACAAAGAACAACAACAAAATAAACTCTTATAGATTCAACTAAACTACTCTGCATCCCACAAAGATGTCTGATTGCCTTAAAATATTTCCCCTAAAATATTTTTTGTAGGTTAAAGCAACTTTTGCGCAGACTTACATGTACAACAAGGAAAGTCTCAAGACACCTCGCGCCATTGCACAGCAGCAAAGAAAAGAAGGAGGGGCAGGGTAGAGGACAGCCAGACAATGGAGGAAGAAAGCTATGCACTTGAAGAATCTGAACAGCAGGGGGGAGATAAAGATGAAGGTGATGATATTGAAAATAGTGCCATGATCAAGGCAACAAAGAGAAAGGGATGAGGAGGAAAAGCAAAGGAAGGTACCTCAACAGAAGTGCTAACGGAAAAGGGAAAGGAAAAAATAGGAAATGAACAAAAGTAATTGCAAGAACCACTGGCATTGAAGCAATCATATGACTGCTAATAAACTAAAGCCCATTGGCAGCATGTGACAAAATGAAAAGTAGACATAATGGAGAGTGGAAAATCATTTCATTTTTTGTGTTCTTATGGCCTGGACTGGCTGTTGATTTTTTTTGTAGTGTGCAACCACCATCATGTGATTCTGACACAAGTGCTCAATCATTGAACATAAGTTCACTGTCTGCAAAGAAACCTATAAAGAATGTGCAGGAAAAAGTTTTCACCCCATCTATTTAACCTATCTTGCCCATCACTGAATACTACATGTAAGTGGCCAATTTTTTGTGGAAAAGAGTAACCTTGTAACGCAAGTTGCTTACCATCTGTGTATCTTCCACATACATGTACCAATGTGTTTGATCTCAGTAACCCCAAAACAAACTAACAAATATAAACAGTTCTGTCTGGACAACAAGTGACTTGATAAACAGTAAAGGTGTACTTTGCAGCAAACCTTACATGTAAGTCTGCTGACACTAAAAAGGTTCTGAAAACAACCTCTGACAAAACATAACTAAGAACATAAATGTGGTAAAGGAAATAAGGAAAACCAGTCTATTACAAAAGTTTGTTTCTGTGGTCACAATTCTTTCACTACTGTCAGTAGTGAAGCAAAATGAGAATAACTGTGTAGTACATATAACATGTGCATCAGCAAACAGTTATTATTTCTGATATCTGTTGTGTTCGTGTCAATACAGAAACTGGGTGTGGTGGCTAATACAGAAATGAGAACACTGCAATTTAAAGTACATGTAGTAAAAAAAAGTTTTATCACCAACAAATCACACTCACTGGTCTCCCCTTTGTCCCGACTGTTGGAACATGAGGCCAGAAACAGCCAACAAATCAATAAGGGTAATTTAATCCTTACCTAGCACAAATCAGTAAGAGTAATAATTTTTGACACCAAAATATAATTATGGGTAATCTATTTTCGCTCAAGAATCAATATGCAAAATATTTACTGCCAACAAAACATAAGGCGGTATTTTTGATGTAACCTAAATATAAATATGGGTAATCGATCCCTGCCAAATTATCAGTTGGGAAATCCTTACACACAACAAATCAATAATGGTAACAGATCACTGAGGGTAATCTTGATCAAAGAGCAATCGTTTCAACAAACAGATTGAAAAGGGTAGTCGTTTCTACCACCGTGGATAATCTTACTGCCGGTAACATCAAGGGTAATCTTTACCACTAACAAATAATAAGAGTGTTCTTTGCCATCAACCAATCAATAATGGTAACCTTAACTGTTAACCAATTGGTAAAGGTAACTCTTACCACCAACCAATCAACATGGGTAATCTTGGGTAATGGTTAGTGCCCACAATGATAATAATTATTATTGATTTACTGCCAACAAATAAATTTGGGTAATCTTTACTGCCACTCAATCAATATCAGTAAACTTATGGCAAACTTACAAGTCATATATCAATAATAGTAATCTTGACCACAAAAGTCGAGCAGAAATATTTACCACCAACCAACTATTAAGGTTAACCTTTACCACCACCCGATCAGTAAGGATACATGTAATCTTTAACACCAGCCAATCAACAAGGGTAATACAAGTATTTACCACAAACAGATGATTGAGTGTTATCTTTACCACCAACCAATCAACAAAAGTAATCTTCACAACCAACCGATCAATAACAGTAACTTTACCACCAACTACTCAATAAAGGTAACTTTTATCACCATCCGATCAAAAAATGTTATCTTTACCACCAACCGATCAATAAAGGTAATCTTTACCACCAACCAGTCAATAAAGGTAATCTTTTAATCCCTACCCATCAATAAAGGTAATCTTTACCACCAACCCATCAATAAGGGTAATCTTTACTACCAACTGATCAATAAGGGTAACTTTACCACCAACCGTCCAATAAAGGTAATCTTTACCACCAGCCGATCGATAAAGGTAATCTTTACCACCAACCAGTCAATGAAGGTAATCTTTTAATCCCTATCCATCAATAAGGGTAATCTTTACCACTAACTGATCAATAAGAGTAATCTTCACAACCAACCGATCAATAAGAGTAACTTTACCACCAATCCATTAATAAAGGTAATCTTCATCACCAGCCGATCAAATCTATACCACCAACTGAACAATCAGGGTAATCTTTACCACCAACATCAATAAGTGTAATTTTACCACCAATCAATCAATACAAGTAATCTTCATCACCCACCGATCAATAATGGTAATCTATACACCAACCGATCAATAAAGATAATATTTCGTCCCTACCCATCAATAAAGGTAATCTTTACTACCAACCCATCAATAAGGGTAATCTTTACCACCAACTGATCAATAAGGGTAATTTTTACAACCAATCAAGTAAAGAGTAAATTCACCACCAACCAATCAATAAAGGCAATCTTCATCACCAACCGATCAATAAAGGTAATCTATACCACCAACCATCAATAAAGGTAATATTTCATCCCTACCCATCAATAAAGGTAATCTTTACTAGCAACCCATCAATAAGGGTAATCTTTACCACCAACTGATCAATAAGGATAATCTTTATCACTAACCGATCAATAACGGTAATCTTTACCACCAACCGATCAATAAGCGTAATCTTTATCACCAACATACCAATCAATAAGGGTACTCTTTACCACCAACTGATTAATAAGGGTAAACTTCATCAGCAACTGATCAATAAGGGTAATCTTTACCACTAACTGATCAATAAAGGTAAATTTACCACCACCCAATCTAAAGTACTCTACCACCAACCAATCAATAAGGGTAACTTAACCACATCACCAACTGATCGATAAGGGTAATCTTTACCTCCAACCGATCAATAAAGATAGCTTTGCCACTACCCGATCAAAAAAGGTACTGTACCACCAACCAATCAATAAGGCTAATCGTTGCCACCACCAGATCAATAAAGGTGATCTTGGCCACCAATTTATTGATCAATTAAAATAATCTTTACCACCAACCGATCAATAAAGGTAATCTTTACCACCAACCAATCAATAAGAGTAATCTTCACAACTAACCGATCAATAAGGGTAATCTTCACCACCAACTGATCAATAAGGGTAATCTTTACCACCAACCAATCAATAGGCATAATATTTATTACCAACCGATCAATAAGGATAATCTTTATCACCAACTGATGCACCACAAAACTACAAAAAGGGTAATCTTTACCACCAAACGATCAAGAAGGGTAACTTTACTACCACCTGATCAATAAGGGTAACCTTTACCACCAACCAATCAATAAAGGTAATCTTTACCACCAATAAATCTCTGAGGGTAATCTTTACCACCAAAATATCTATAAGGGTAATGTTTATGACCAACGAATCAATAAGGGTAATCTTTGCCACCAACTGATCTATCAGGATACTCTTTACCAGCAACCAATCAATAAAAATAATTTTTATAATTAGCTGATCAATAAGGGTAATCTTTACCACCAACCGATCAATAAGTGTAATATTTGTTACCCACTGATCAATAAGGATAATCTTTATCACCAACTGATTGATAAGGGTAATTTTTACCACCAGCCAATCAATAAGGGTAATCTTTACCACCAACTGATCAATGAGGGTAATCTTTACCACCAACCGATCGATGAGGATAATGTGTACCACCAACTGATCAATAAGGGTAATGTTTGCCACCAACCGATCAATAAGATACTGTTTGTAGAATCCGTAGAATGAACTCACAACTACTCAACGCAACACATGTTTAATCAACATGGCAACCTGTGAAAGCACGAGGTCCCAGCATGTGTTGCTAGCAAAAAAACATGCACAACAAATGCATATATGGGCGCAACCGTAAACCTCACTTCCTGGTACAGTCGAGTGAACTAATTAACAAAGATAATCATGTCTGCAAGCATTGTTCCCTCCTTAAGCCTTATTTGATGGTAACATAAACTATTACTTAACAGTTTGACTGAAAGATTTGATAGCGCATAACACAGTCTCTGAAGTGCATAAATGTAATAACCATCCCTTAGACTGCCCTGATAAAGTCAAACATATTAGTCTAAGGGTCCAATCGATCAGGTGGCCTAACAACTCTCCCTGAACATGTTGGTAATGGAGCTGTTTGACAGCGGAAAGGCTAGTGCATTGGAGCTTGAGCAATGGCACCCGGGAGCTGAGATGGGTCAGTCATTTCTTCTGTGTCTTGACCAGGGGTCTGGTGCAAAACGTGGACCCGTAAATCTGGACCCCTTCTGGACCCCCTTCAGGGTTATTTCTAATTAATCAATTACGATTAACCGGGTTAAATCGTGAGTGGCCGCTATTTTCGGCAGTTCATTAAACTTAAACCGGGTTAACGGTTACCATGGAAATGAATTGAAGAACAATAGATTTTTTAACTGAGTTAGATTCATTTTAAACTACCTTTCTGCGTGGTCTAACCCAGGTTAGTGGTCTCTTATCAGTGCCGTGGCTTTTTCGTGAAATGTGTCGATCATCACGCCTGTATGTGAGATGTTCACTGTGGCACAAACAAATGCAAAACCTTCTATTGAACATGGCGAGTGGTAACAACAGTTCGAAACAGTTGTATTACTAGAGTGGATTTCTAGTTTTTTCCAAATATGTGTCGGCTATACCTTATTAGTCAAGTTTGCAGGAAACCTTCACATCTGAACCATGGCCTGAACATCAAGCGCTCACTCACCTTAGGAGAAATTTTAATTGACCTTCGCGAAGAATACGAGAGTACGTCAAAGGGAAGGCAGTTCGTTAAAATGGCAAGAAATGCAGATGAATGAATGAATTCGTGAACAATGTTAAGTGAAGTGCACTTTTCAAACGTAACGGCCGTAGACCAAGAGCGTTTCCCAGTACCTAGATGCACATTCCACACTTCTTTCTCGATAAAGATGCTCGGAAGCGAGTGCTTCTTTTTGTCACAAATGAAAGAATATGCAAAGTTCTTAGAAAGGACTCGATGCTCATTCAGAGGTGCTCTCTGTAAAAGCCTGGGTATAAAAATCATGCATGGTAAGATTCCAGTCAAATTCGAGGACGCTTCATTTGATGGCGATGGAGAACACTCTGACGTCAACACAAAATCAACATCATGTTCGAAAGAACTGCCTTGGAAATTCGTGTATGGTGCGCATGAGAAGGAATAGAGACTGCCTTAGCCCATTCTCGTCCCCAGAGCCTCCGTTTCTTTTGGTCACGTGGTCGACATTTTAAGACGAGTAGCACTGGGGATGAGAATGGCCTTAGCCGTGAATGCAAACGGAAACTGAAGGACACGAAAACAAAGAAAAAGAAACAAGAAAATAAAAGACTGTGGTTCTCAAAGTCTGTCGTTTTGTTGTTTCATCCACGTCATGACGTCAATTGAGTTCATCCACTTCATAACCTATTTCAATACGGCCACTCGTAAAATATAACCCCGTTGTTTCGTCATAACCAACCTTTAACCGAATTAAGTTATTTGGGAATTTTAACCAGGTTTCTAAAAAATAAACTCAGTTAACTACGGCCGCAGCCATCACATTATTCACAACGCTGCGTGAATTCATTATTTCTTCAAACTTTGCTAACTAATTAAATAGACTTCATCTTGCTATGTTCTGAGTTAAGTTTCCGGAAATAAAAATAGGGGCTCCAGATGGGAGTCCAGATGGGGGTCCAGAAGGGGTCCAGATGGGGTCCAGTTGGAGGTCCAGATTGAGGGGTCCACAATTTGTACCGACCCCATGAGTGGCTTTTAAAAATGGTCTCTGTTACTTTCGTTATATGGTAAAATAAGCTTAAATGAACAGAAAATTGAGGCTTAAAGAAAAATGTCAGAAATGTAAGCATGTATTTGTGCACGATGCAGTCGTTCCTTCAAGTGGCTGTTCCTTCCAGAGCTCAATTCACGATCGAGTGATCGAGCGAAACTGAAACCCGGGTACTGAAATAATTCATCAGAGGCTACCAATATTTGATAAAACTTCCTTTATTTGAGCTCAGTGAAACTATTATCTTTAACGTTTTTGCATTACTAACCTCGAAGGGTTGATACAGACCAGTTTGTTGTTTTCTTGGTCCTCTCTGGGTGTCTGTTCAACCAGCTGATTGAACTTCTGCTCGCTTACGATATAGCAAATCTCTTACGTGGAGGCCCGCAAAAAACTTGAGCTCGAAATTTGGTAGCTCACAGAAATTATCTTCCTCATCTCCGGAAGAATTATTAGATTTTTCCATATTGTAGGAGAAAAAAATAAGAATTATGTTTCAAAAAGGGGTAAATTCGATGAGACAATTGCCGAGATAAAGTACAAGTAAACAAACTGACGTCAGCGTGCAACCCACGGGCAAATGGATCGCGCGTATGAGCCAATCAGAACGCACGCTTTGCTAAGGCTATGTTATCAAAACTGATATTACCGTGAATCCTCGAATTAGCGCCCGGGGCGCTTATTTCAAATTTAGAAGAAGACAGGGGGCGCTTATTTAATTTTTCCCAAATCGTGGCCTAACGTGATCATTTTTTTAATACATCATCTGCGCGTTAGCAACAACATAAGCTGTTTATCGACATAAAAAGCTGATCCTAAAGTTTAAATTGCGGCACCGTTTGTTCTTAACGTTTTCAACGTGCTCACTTAACGTGTTTACAAACTGAAACAATGTACAAATCTAATACTACGTCACGTAGTATGAGATCCTTTGTTGTCTCATTAATCGTCCACAAAATGGGAGGAGGGGAGGGGGGCGTTTATTTTAAATTTCGGCCGATAGGAGGGGCGCTTATTCGAGGTTGGAAGGGGGTGCTAATTCGAGGATTTACGGTAACTTGACCAGAATCGTTGAGGATCAATTTCTGCACTCAAATCTGAATGCATGGTTATTGGATACACGTGACCGAGAACAGTGGTGATTCTCACCAATTCCTGGAGCTTATTTGAGAACCTCATGGATAAATGAGTTCATGTTTGTTTTGATCCTGTAGTAGATTAGAATGCACTTTCGTTTTCTTCTGGAAGAACGCATCCTTCTTTATTTGCAGCTTTTTCCAAAACAGCGACGTTCTCCTTGAGCTCCTCCATCAAAGGCAGCAAATTACTATATCCGGTGATGTTTGAATCTTCGTATGCAAGTCGCAAGGCTTTAATGGTATTTTCCATCTTCTGAATTGCAGTCTCCTCTTCTTGTTGTTTGCGTGGTCTCCTGATTTCTTGAAGTGCGTCTTCCATTTGCTTGATGAGAATCAATGGCTCGCAGTTCTGGATTTCTCGTTCATCGCTCTTTTGAGCTCCATCACATATCAGATTTAAAAGCTTGTCCACTGATGACTCGTATCTGGCAATGAGCACAGAGATTCCACCTTTTCCCCCCTGTGGTAAAGTAAAGTAAACGTTTCTCATGTGTGTTTGACTATTTCTATGTAAACTCACCTACTGCAGTTATCGATGTAAAATCATGTGTAGTAAGGGAACTGGAGATAATTTTAACGCCTTTAAAGTTACTTAGTCAAAGGTTTAATTCCAGGAAAAAATAAACAGAAGTTGCTTGATTAGTACCTTGTTACATCACACACTTCCATTTTTATAATTACTCACTGCAATCCTCTCCAGTTACCAAGGTGTAAGTGAGATGGGCGCATTACTTAGGGTAGGTATGATGCTACCACTGTATATGTATTTTCTTACTGATCTCCTTAAATTTATTCGCAACTACACTTGAGATAATTCAGGTATATGTCTTATATATTGAGAAAATACCTTTTTGGTGATCAATTGTTTGAATCTGATAAGCTGAAAAGTGGAAGTTGAGCTCTTGACGTGCGAACTATACAAACTTACGGCTCTAAAAGATATAGCATTGTCGGTGCTTCTAGTATATTCTCACCTTCAGTGAAGACATTTCAAATTCTTTGTTTGACTGGTCGTCATTTTTGTCGCCTTTTTCGAGCATTTGCTTGTCGAGGCTGTCTGCATTCCCTTGCGCATCTGCTTGTTGTTCTTGAGCAGTTTCCACAGCGGGATCAGCCACGCTTAAATGAGGTTGTGATGAATCGCCGATTGATGTAGCATAGTCGGTGGTATTTTCTGGAGCTGGACTTGCGTTGGTTATTCCTTCATCACTGGTGTCAAGTGCGGCGTTCTCCAACTGATAAACCACCTGTGATTAAAAATGGAAATAATGGAAAAATTATAATGTTGTTGATACCACTGCGAAAAGAAAAAACAGACTGTGTTGTTAAGGGTTGAATAAGTAAAGTCAAATTACATGGAAGAAAAGTTTTCTGTTCATGTTCATGATCATGTGCTAGTCATCGTTTATCTACTTTTCATGAGTGTCTCTTATCCCGTTCTCTCTGCAAAAAATGCCCCGAAAGCCTTGACAGACCTTTGCAAATGTTCACACCCGCATTTGGATCCAGACTCATCCTTTAAATTATGTGTAAAATATGTTTACCTCGGGGTTCACGGTTACGTCGTTCCCAGGCTGCTGTACCTCCATTTCTAGCTCAGTCTCTTTTTTCTTCTGGGCTTCCCGTCTTTTCTGTTCGACCCGATACTTTCCACGGTGATGACGGATCAACAGTATAACAATGAACAGCAACACCAGAAGAGCGGCCCCACTAAAACCAAGTGTAAGAGCGAGCGGGAATGCCTTCGGCTCCGCTAAATATATATAAATACTAAATTCGATAAGATGGCCAGAGTTTAGACTACGAGTAGTCCCTCTTTCACTTAGTCCGTCGAGCGTGATGCGAAAGAAAATCGCGAGAAAAAAATGGCTGCGCCAAATCCTCGGGGCGAGAGGCGAGAAGCGCTTCGCCCCGAGGATTTCGCGCGGCTAATTTTTCTCGCGGTTTTCTTTCGCGTCACGCACGATGGACTAAGCGAAAGAGGGACTACTCGTAGTCTAGTCAGAGTTCATAACCATTAAGCTATATCGGATTATTCCATTAAATAATTTCTTTTTGGCGAGATTGTTCTAAACGCGTCACGTGACTGAATATGCTCTAGCCTGGAAAACTGGCGAGTAATATTTGAAGGGTAATAAACACAATAGCCTCTATTTGGCGCGAAAATATGCTCGGATATTTGCCCTTGGACATTATCTGTTAACGTACCTCAAAGTTCACAGTTTTCTGAGAGAGTAGCTCGTGAAAAACTGTTCGCTTCTCGAAACAGATAACGTCCGTGGACAAATATCCGAGCTTATTTTCCCCAAATGGAGACTTGCTACAAGAAAAAGATCTCATCGATCACCCCCGCTATGGAGCTGGTAAGCACCTTTTAAGAGCGCGTACCTGCAATCTGGAGGTAACTTGCACTTCATAATCTCATTTCGTTTATCGCATTTAGGTTTCGAAGGCACAAATCTAGTTTCCCTACCACCCCCCGCACCCCCTCTCCCCCAACCCTGCACGGACGCACCCACGACCTGTCGTAAGCATCTGCTTTAAATGCCAGCGTATCAATTTACCTAGATATCCTAAATGACCTACATTCATCCCCATTGAACAAAAAAGTGCAGTGGATAGTTAGACTTACCTTCACAAGTGCTTTTTCCTGGACATAAGGTAGTTCTGGCTTTATACTTGTCGTGGCCTCCAAGTGGCACATTATTTATGGAAGGGTAAAAGTAGATCAATTCCTTTTCCGCGCCTGTGCAGCTAAGAATATAAACATCTCCATCTACGTTAGACCGCAGAGTCGTAGAACACTCAAGAAACCTCATGGACCGCAGTGTATCTTGCGGAGTATACTGAACCGATATTTTTGCATTTTTCTTGCTATCTTTTTCGATGACTCTGATGTAATTTCTGAAACGGTCTCTTAGGACCACCATGAAAGTAAACGCTCCTTTTCTAGTGTTATCTTTTTCCACATCCTCGACAGAACTTTTTATGGCATCAATTGGATCTAAAACGCAAATCATAATCGATTAGTGTCTGACGCTTTCGATACTGATGAGACTTCATTTCATCAGTGGCGATCCGTAAGGACCTTCTAGTTAGTACAGGTGATCGAATAAATGCTGTGTAAAGAAGGATTTACGATGCCAGTCTATGAATAATGTTAGAAAATTATCCCAACTTAAACGAGCCTTTAGGTGATTGCAATATGAAAGAATTTTCAAATATCACGAATACTTTAGATCGTCAATGACCGAGCTTTCATACGATTAGTCATTTATTATGTGATTGAGAAAACTTGCGAACGTTCCCACATAAATTTGCACCATTAATTAATGATAAATTTGACTGATCTCAGCCAATCACAATGAAGTAATTTTCACAGTCCTTTTTGCTTTCTACACTTTGGGTATGAACAGCAGTTGTCAGTATTTCTCTTAAATTATTCTTCACGAGTCGGGGTGGGGGGAGCAGTTTTTAAAGAAGCCTTTTTCAAACTTCAGGTTGGGCAGGCTGTCGATATTTTGGCTGGTTCACTTGCAAGTCAGTTTCTTCTCCGTTCTTGCTGTACAGCAAGGTTTTGGCAATTGCCTACCTCTCTCACCCCTTTAAAAATATAAAAGACTGATGTAGCATGTGAACAAGAACGAAATGTATGACAAGGATGACAAATAAAGTTCAAGGGGCGGATGAAAGATGGTCCCTGCTGAGCTAATCTTAAAACATGACTTTGAAAGTCCCTCCTGGCAAAGAATTTACAACTCCCGGAGTTGGACCACCAGGGACTACCCTAAGAGAAAGAAAGATTTGACGCAAATATTAGGTTTCCTACATTGAATTTGAGCCTTCAACCCCTCACAGGACGATATGTGCCTTCAAAAACAGTAATCAATCAGAATCACGCTTGCTCCACCCAGCATCTATTAGGATTCATTATACTTCAACACTACTACTGTCACTTACACTGAATAAGAATCTTCCTGTCAGCCCACTGAACCAGTCTATTGCTCAAAGTGACGCCAACTCGGAGTCGAGTGCTGGGTGGAAATTCAGGCACATAGCAAGAGACAATGGAATCCTTACAGATCCCCTGCTGGGTCTTTTTCGTTCCATTGGCCGTCTGAAATCTCACGTAATACTGCATCCATTTTTTGCAAGAGATACCGCTGACAGTCAAAAAGATGTTTTGGGCTGGTGAGACAACTGATGGAGTAATGTTTGATACTTTGAAGGGCTCTGGAAAAGAAACGTTAAAATACATCTGCAAATTGTAATGAAATAGCTCACAATTTACTAAGCTTGTCATATGTCATTCACAGACACTTAATTTAGTCAAAAGATCTAACAGCTTCTAAGGGCCCAGAGGAAACAATTGTTTAGGTCTTTGTGCATGGAAATCAGACGAAACTTAAAGGATATGACACTGACGATCAGCTGGTAAGTAATTTTGAGACCTCCTTTCAGGGACCTGATTATAGTTCTTAACTCAAAGGTTCCTATGAGCCAACCTGATAAGTAGGAAAGGCACAAAGGAATGCCTCGAAGCTGTCCGATAGAGTGTATAGGAGAATCTTTGTTTACAATATTTGCCTCATTACCATAAGCGATACAGTTTCTGATGGAGGTACAAAGAGATTAATACTGAATATTGAAAGGGCACAACACAATTAACTGTCCCAAGGAATTTGAGCATGATGCATTGAATACTTTTTGTGCGATGAGGGTTTAAAAGCTAAAAATTTTACAAAGAATGTATGAGCTCATTAGTGCTTTTGCCACACAGAAATTTTGATGTTTTTGAAAGCCACTTCTCCTCGAATATTACACCCAAAGAGCCAAAAATTTCACCACTTACTAAGTTTCACAAGCTCTTTAAGTTGTTGTAGTAAAATTGTGTCTAGCATGATGCCTTCTGTACGCAAAGTGGTATGTTAATGAAGAAAAATGTAAACAATGACACCAGCAAAGATTTGCCTATACAAGATCACCGCATAAGAGGTAAGAAGTACAAAATTTGTGCTCAGTTGTGCACAATAGGTAACTCAAAAGAAATTTCCACAGATCTAGCTCTCAGAATCACATGTGTACTAAATTCCATTTCATGTTACAATGAACCTTTCATGTTGACACTGAAAATTAGGGCAGATATAATAATAATAATAATAATAATAATAATAATAATAATAATAACTTTATTTAAGTGTCAAATGTGTTTAGCACTATTAAATGTGCTAACTGGGGGACACTGTAAATAAATAAACAAATATTTCAAATATAACATAAACTATTCAGAATCCCAACTGGTAGGAGGCTGACCAGTTGGCTATTTACACAACGCGGTCGAGGAGTTGAACTTGGGGCAAGTGGCCGCAACTGAGAACAAATCCAGATAGCAGTAGGGTGGAGGATTTGAAGCAGAAACCTCCAGATTTCACCCTAAACCACTCGGCCACGCCACCTCCACTGATAGGCACATGGTTGAAATAACAGAGGACTTCTTTATATAATTAAGACGCAAGCAAATTAGTTGACATTGCAACAAGTATAAGCCTGAAATGATGTATCTGTATAAAAAGATATAATACTGAATTTATCACATGGATGTTAATTAAGTTGCATTAATTTCATCTAGCTGTAGCTAATTTATTTCTATGCTGATGTAATTCAATGTTGCTGTTTTAATAAAATCTTTAGTTGATAAAACATCAGATTGTAGTGAAGTAAAAATAGGATTACAGCCGAGTAGATTGAATAACAACAACAACAACAAAAGAGCGTCTAGTAATTAAAGCAATTGAGTAAATCAAGTGAAATGGTTTCAGTACTTAGTCATCACCTAGTTTCAGTTCAAGCCTTCAAAAGATTTCAGTTTAGTTACAAATTCCACAAACATCTCAACCAAAAGATGGGAAAACATACATTAGATTAGTAGGATAAAAGCGTAAGAATTGGTGAATGTTCCGTCGAATATTGAAACGATCTTAACTCTTACAAACGTGACTCCAATTTCAGACTGCATTCAAAGACAGCAATAACAGTATTTATACAAGTAAATATTTATTCGAACAATTTTTGTCCCTAGCGCTAACATAACAAAATGTATCTTTCGAATATTTTTGACCAAGGAAAACACGGCAATCTATGGTGATGATAAAAAGCGATTGCAACTCCTCTTGAGGATAATTTAAAAACATCCGGATCATGTTGAATCAGACAATTTCCGACTAAAAACGCATCTTTACTTAAATCTAATGTCACTTGATTTGTTTGTGTTTATTGCCGCGCGTGCAGCCGCTAAACTATAAGAGGCCACTGTAAAACTGTAAAACCGTCTTCTATCAAGAGTTGCATAAGCTTGTTTCAAAGCCAGCCACCTGCACATTTAAGGTGAAATGTAGTTATTGTGACAATACGCATTATTGTAGGTTGTTTTACAAAGTCTTCCTATTTGGTTTTATATTATATAAACAAATGAATCTTGGCTAAACTATAACAACTATTTATACCCACCATGAAAGTAGAGAGGCTTTTTTGCCTTGAACAGCTTGCCATCGACATTAAGATGAACAGACACTCTGTCGACATTTCTCATCGGAGGCGTGTCACAAAAGATAAAATCATCTTCAATTCTGGCCGGCACGGAGATGTCTTTGAATCGACATTGAATTTTTCTGTTTGATGTCACATTCAGTTCTCCGTTGGTTTTGAGTGTCAGGGTTGTGGTTGCTCTTATAGGAACAACCGCTGGCTGGAACGCTTGTATTTCTAACTGTGAAGCTGGAAAGTGATACAACAGCTTTAGCATGAATTTACAAGGGAAATTAATACATTTCAATATATAAAAAAATGAAATAAAACTAAATAAAATAAAGTGGTCCAGAGAACTTTATTCAGTAAAAATATGAAAATTATACCAATATTATATTTATTGAAAGAAAATGGGAAGAAATCCTCGCCTACCCTAAATATCTTTTTTTAACTACTTTATATACTGCGTTATTCTGTAATTGTGCAAAATCTGCAAAAGTGTAAAATAACAAATTATATATACCTAAATAAAATCAGTTTCTGAGGGTACTTAAGCAATCTGCAGATTGCATACAAAAGGTGGGCTTCTTTGAATTGGGTGAGAGGTACAGAACAGTCAAGTCAAATGTACTTTGAAGATTGAGAGCAGTCCAACAACATGATTTATAAAAACCTATGAGAACCACGTAGTTTTTTACTTGGTGCATCAACGTATGTACAGTAGGTGTTGTCGCTTTAACTCAACCATGGGCCCGTCAAATCTCTAGGATTTTGATTGGTTGATTTAAGTTAATCTCAGTGCGCTTTGTCATGCAATCTCAACTTATCGACAATAGTGTAGATGGGACAACGCACATAGGAGTGTTGTGAAATAAAATGTGTGCTACAAAAATCGTTATTACATCTTGCCAAAAAAAAGACATTTCAGTTTTTAAAAGAATTGCTTCTGGAAGGTGAAGACAAATTGCAACTTATTTATACTGTGGACTACAAAACAATCTCTGAGCTCGGGCAACGGGATCTTCAGGCAAAGGGCAAGTCAGCGAGCAAATACATCTCTCGGCTTATGGCCTTGCATAGGAAGCGCATGATATCTGTTAGCCTGCGAGCAGTCTCTCGTAGTTTGGGCCGAGGACTCGAGCAGCAAGACGATCGTAAACTCGCTCACGCACCAAAGCGAAAAGTCAGATAGCAGCACTTGAGTGCGAAACGCAAACATTAGAGCCCTCTCGCATGCTAGATATCTATATTAGGCCTACTCGGGGACCTTAAGTCACCTAAAGTAAACTTAAGTCGCCTTAAGTCGCCTTAAGTCGCCCTGAGTCGCCTAAAGTCGCCTTAAGTTGCTGTCGGTTACGCTATGTAAAAAGGCTTCAACACACTCAAATTGCCCCTGTAGAAGGTTATTAGACTTATAACTGTCATGTTAGGGTAAACTCCACTCGAACCCTATGGAGGAGGAGGCACGATGGCCCAATGGTTGGTGCAATGGACTCCTATCGGGGATCATTGCATGGTGTTCACATTCTCATAGTGCCTCTCCTCACCCAGATGTATAAACGGGTACTGGTTACTTAACAGGGGTGGCAGGGCACAGCAGAGGTAACCTCAATAGGTGCGCTTTTAATTTTTCTTTTTTAACGCTCATTCCCGATGCACTGGAGCCATCTAAAACTACCCTTAAAGGGCCCTAGTCAGCCACACCTTTGTTTTTGTTCACATACAAGAGTTTGGCTTTTATGTTTTATTCGGAGCATGTCAAAGCAAAGAAAAACACCGTGAAGCTACTAAAGATATTAGGGACATACTTTCAGGAAAACAACTTACAGTAAAGCAACAAGACTTTGCCTCACCATGCAATATCAATAATTTCAATGGCATCGAAAATAGAAGAGGCTGACTAAGGTCCTTTAAGAAGCTCAGAGGACAATACTGTATTATGCCTTAAAGCCGTGGCTCCCTTATACATAAAAAACCTAATATTATAATAGTCCTGAACCTGTCTAGCCCCCATGTTAGCAGGAACAATTTCTACATGTAGACAATACTTAAATAGGACATGACAATCTGATTTACACTCTCTCACAGATGGCTTTTTATTTCTATTAAGTTTCAATTTTTTCTCTTGTATTTCATTGTAAAAGAGTTAATAAAAAAGATGACACTGTGTGTTATCATCAGGAAATACATTAAATATGGAAAGATATAACAAATGACTATTGTCTATACTGCAATAATTTCATTTAAGCTTATTAGTTTTTGTACGATATTACTAAATCAAATCTTCCAAAGACCTACACTCTACACTGTATAATTAATAAAAAACAACAGTGAGAGGTGTTCCAGATCATCAAGATGAAAAGGAAAAAGATTAAAAGAAAAAGATATTTCTGGGTTAAGGCTCAATTCTTTCTAGTCAGTTTTACACTGAGCAGTAAAAATATGGTCATCCAAAGTCAATTGAACTGAACCGAATCTACAATTTAAATACTTTACTTACCCAGTGTAAAAGAGTGACAAAAGTGGGCCATTTCTCTAGCAAAAATCATTATTTGCATTTCTACTTCCACATTCGACCAACTGTAAATGTTAGAATTTCATAATTGGACGAACCAACTTGCAGCATAATGTTTATCTATCCTTTTCGTACATTTGATGAAGTCAGGTATTCACATCATCTTATACACTTTACGTGGACGTGCTACTGTTACTATCGAAAGCTAAGGTACAGAAAATTCTCTGTGATCAACTCTCAGTAAACATGGCCACTAGGTCAATGTTTGGAACATGTGACTTAGTTTGGCCCCATGACTAAAGTTGTCACGCGAGCTACTCGCGCTCACGAGTGTATGACTACTCTGACAGGAGTTTACAGAAAAAAGAAAGAAAACAAATTGCCAAACTAAGACTCTCCGAAATTTGAATACTGTAATTTATTGTTGCATGATTAGAAATCATCTGAACACTTAGCAAGAGAACCCGAATTTTCGTGGCACAGGCCAATGTCTCGTCTCTTTGAAGCATGGAAACCAGTAAGTGGCGCAGGGGTTACCGGGAGAATCAAAATGGCGGAGACCAGTGTGTCTGGTATCGTATATCAATTTCTAGTTTCGTTGTGAAAATGTCGTTCTGGACATTTTTAATGTGTCAGGTGGAAACTAATGAAAGCTTGGAAGGTCTATTTCCTGGTGGTCTGATCAACCATGGTAAATATGTTGTAAAAAGATTCGATTCACTGTATAAACTGCCAGGGTCAGCAAAGTTTTCTGAAGCCTGGACTCACAAGTAGTTGGTGAAATTTTCCAGGAAGTGTTCTTACGAAGGAACTTAGCATGCGGTACTCACTATGGTATTGGAATATTTTGTCTGACTGAGCAGGAGAGCAACAAATTGATTGGGTCTTTGAAAAGGACTGAAATTGACAGTTGAGATGCCAAAATTGACAGTGGAGATAAAAAATTATATGGCAGATAAGTCTACCAAGATAACCATTTTTATAATTTGGGAAGCATTGTAAAACAAATGCACGTAAATGAGCTAAATTAAGTTTAATTTCCCTGTTGTTTGAATAATTTATGGCAAATATACAAACATTTCAAATTAAATCAAGATATCTTAAATTTAAAATTCTTGTCACTCTGAATATATTTTTATTAGTTTTGTTTGATTTTTCTATTGTGATGTCTTCACTAATATTCATGCTACCTTGGTGGTGTTTATTGTTATTATTACTATTCTTATAGTGGTAACTCTTCATTGTTGTGGTAATTCTTTCTTTAATAATACACATGAAAAAATTACTCGATTCTGATTGGCTAAGAGCAGTGCAGTTCAAGTGTAACACCAGTGCAAAAAGTGTAACATCAGTGCAAAAAGTGTAACACCTGTGCAAATTACACATCAAAATTCTGGATTATGATTGACTGAAAGATAATAGGAATTTTTCTAAGAAAATGATATCAGGTAAAATGATGACGAAAATTTTGTGTTGAAACTTTGAAAAAAGTTT
>Ga0126338_10000499_pt1 | contig 21318 bp, 16 predicted proteins | sample OrbCmetagenome_2_FD_92529 | JGI IMG/M metagenome (GOLD analysis project Ga0126338, IMG submission 92529) | Coral microbial communities from Petempiche,Puerto Morelos, Mexico - Orbicella C C metagenome | ecosystem: Host-associated > Invertebrates > Cnidaria > Coral | place: Petempiche,Puerto... | reverse complement strand
CAGTCACGCTAACCTTGCAGACAAGAGCTTGGCTCTACACAACACTAACAGGAAAATTTACAATAGCCAGACCTTTCAAATTAATACATTACTACAGAAGTGCATCTTAACTACAATATTCTCTTAAGTCGGAGAGAGACAGGACACTAGAGCCCAGGTCAATGGTGGTAGAACCCAGCCGTCTGTGATGGAGCGGCTTGGTACGGCGATTGAAAACGGACATGCGCTGGAGCAGAAGGACTAGTTACCAAGTATTGAGGCGAACTATTTGGTATCCGCGGCGGTGGCTGTGACGGAGAGGGAAGCTGGGGCGCGGCCGTTGCTATGTAGTGAGTTGGATGTGAATGACTTATTCTGTAACTCTGAAAGAAAAAAAATTTAATTCATTATATGTCATATTTCATTATATATATCTCTAGTGGAAAAGAAAGTTACCAGCTTTTTGGAGGTATAGTCTAGAATAGAGCGGTTTTCATTTGAGTGTTGAAAAGATATAGATCATTTTCACGTTACGTCATCACTTTCTAAAATCCAAAACTAAAGAGCCACCAAAGTTTTCATCCTCATCAGGCATAAGAGGGAGTATATTTATATCTGTTTAAAATTTTACAGTTCAATAGCGTGCTTCGTTTGCAAACAGAGCATTTTGAATTTCAGGGTTATGGAGGTGTAAATTTCTGCAAAACATTTCGACTTATATCTGAAGCACAGGCCTAAAACTTAGAGAAGTGTCTTATTTAGTTATCTTCTATAACATCACAATTTCGTAGCGTTTTCAACTGGATGGTTTTCAATTTATTTTTTTATTGCGTGACAGTGAAAACGATGTATTGGTTTTGCATCACTACGCTGGACGAATGGCTTTAAAACTCGCGCTACTTTGTCATCCAATCAGAATTAAAACCAACACCAATCGTGACTCGTTCGCACACGTTTTCCCGCGCTTTGAGTCAGCTGCATGTAATTACTTCAAGTTTTGATTGGTTCACTGGATTGTCTGTGTCTTTTGTGATTGGCTGAAGTGATTGCATTGGTTCTGGTTTCACTACACTCGATAGAAAACCGCTCCAATGCCAAGTCAATCTGCAAAAATATAAATAAATGAGCGAATAGACAAAGGCAGAAACCTACCGCTTGAGGAAACTGTGAGAGAAGCGAGGGACGATGTGGAATATGTGTGGAGTGTGTGTGCGAGGAAGCAACTGCCATCGGAGTGTTTATGTAGATGTTGGAGTTCGAATTACTATCCTCGTCCTCAATTTCCATAGCATCACCTGCACAAGTACAAAGTGAAGCACATTAATGGTGAAGTCTGCATACGAGCCAAGTGGCCCATCAGGCCGGAGGTGATCCCGGCTTCTGTAGCATGAAATGACCGGGAGTATTTCTACTCCTCTCAGGATACGATGTTAGTCAATCGCAAGGTTATCCCCAGCCTTAAGTTCCCCAGTACCCATTTATACACCTGGGAGGAGAGATCGAGGCACTGGGTGAGTAAAGTGTCTTGCTCGAGATCACAAGACAATGTCCCGGACTGCTCGATCCGGAGACAAGCGCACTAACTATGAGGCCACCGCGCCTCCCATGAAGCTCATTAATAGTCAACACAAATATTTCTACCAGCGTTCAACATGCTTTCGTTGACTAAGAGTCCCAGAAATTTCGTTGATGAATTCGAAAAGCGAGTGGAACTATTCCTTCATTCCGTCAAAGGTTATCGGACTCCACAAGTTACACAAACCCAAGGCAGAGTTTAAACATACCAGTTATTTCCGCAGGCGTATTGGAAGACTCGTTGCTGCTGGTACTGTTGCTTGGAGATCTGCCAACCACTGTTGAGGGCTTCGAATCTAAGGTTAGAGGGGCAGAAGGCGTTAAATACGAAACTTAAATAGAAACAAAAGCCACTCCATTTTTCGGGACCAGTGCGAAAGTATAGTTATATTATATATGCATACTCAAAAAGAAATGCCAAGTTACTTAAGCCTTAGTTTACGAATACAGCAGTCAATGATTCCATATGCAGACTGGAAAATGAAAATTAATGTTCGGCAAGTCAACACGGAAAAAACTACACTTCAAACCTGCCCTTTAATTTTTAACCAAGTACTGGTTTCAAAAACATGACTATTAACAAGAGAAATACCTTTTTGCAGGTGCACGGCAAAGAATGATGACAGCTTTTCATTGGCCTTGGCCAGACTTTCCTCTTTTTTTGTCAGCTCTTCATGTTTCTTTTGAATTTCTGCAAGCAAACAAGTGTCTTGTCACGCTCCGAGCATTAATTAAGAAGGAAATCACCAGACATCAGACAAAATTTCAAGTGATATTCAAAACCCTCACCTCTCTTGAGGCGTGAATCCCCGTCACCGTACACGAAGCCTTTTCCTTCTCTTGAAGAGGAACTACCTCTGTCATACGCACTGCTAGGAGCTTTTGTCAGCCGACGCAAGAGAACTAAAAAAATACAATGCCAGTGAATACGTTCATCTTATTGTGTTTCTGAACTCAAAGTGCAGGGTTAATATTACCTACATGTGGTACTAAGGCCTGCTGTTTTATAAAAAGGTCACATAACATGTCCCTCTAAACAAAAAGACCATTTTCGCATTTTTAGTACTGGACTGGCACTAGCTTACAATGGATGCCCATGTGGAGGAATGTCATGGAAAAGAAACCTCATTTGCATTTGAAAAGACTCCTCGCATTGGCCTCAGTTGCAAGCTAGTATCAGTCCAATACCAAAACCTTATGCACACGCACACACAGTCAGGGAATTCATTAAGGGCCAGGAACCAAGCAAATTAACTGGCCGTGAGAATGGTTTTGACCGCCTGGTTTGACCATGTATTGGAAAGTTTTTCTGATTGAGAAGTTCAGTTCCAAAAGTTTTGCCTGCCTGTGAAAACCACTTGCTCTCCTGCTGAAAACGTTGATGAAACCCCTGACACTGCATGTCAACAACACAGAGTGATAGCATTTTATTTATGTCAGCAGTTCAATCTGTTTACCAGATGATTTGTCCTCTGAATCCGGACTGACAGGTTCCAAATGAGGTCCATTTATGTCCCCACCGCTGACAACTGGTCGATGAACAAGCGATGGCGTCGTAGAGGATGCACTGAGATTCGGAAGTGATGCGCTTAGAGATGACGATTTTATAACCGACGACGAGAAGTTTGATGCAGATGAAGAGTTCGACGGAGGCGTCACAACAGCTGTATGTTGCGGGAACGTTCTTGGCGGCAAGTCCACTGACAGTCTGTTACGAGATCGGTTGCGATATTCTAACAAGGACACCTGCAGAATAAAAGAATAGCTAAGCTCAACTGCATAATGACATTACTGTTTCTATTACTTGTGGATCTAAAAGGCTGTGTGATTTGTAACCCACCTGTAGAATAACGGTAATTTACAGCATATCAAGGAATTATTGATATCTAACTATGGATTGATCTTTCTCAAACTCATTAATTCATCAAGTTTAAACAAAGGAAATCATGACTGTGAAGGTGTTTGGATATCTGATCTTAAGAAGCATAGCTTTATACGATTTTATTTCTCCGTTTTCTCCTTAGTTTCAGTTTCGATTGAGAAGATATATCAAATACTCGAGACAGTGTTTGACCACATTTCCACACTCCTCGAAGTTTGTCAAAAATACTGCACTACGAGTCGTATTTTCAACTCTCTTCTCAGTGTCTGGAAATGTGGTCAAACACAGTCGTTAGTGTTTGATATTATTTAAAATAAAAATTGTTCAGACCTGCAGTTCTCCTCTGTAACATAACAAACCAGAACGTCGTTCAGCTAAGCCTTCTCACCTTTTTCTTTCCCGGTGTTCCAGACGAGTCATTACTCTGAGAAAACTGCACCACAGACTGCCCAGCGATGGGCGTCACCACAGCTACAGGTGACACAGAACTTGTCACCAAAGGAACACCATAACCAGGGGACAAAACAGGATTTGTGCTAGTCACAGGCGAGTTATTTACAAGTCTTGGATCACTGGGTCTTCTCTGCAAGATTCCAGAGTCACTAGTTGTCACTGTGATGGCATAATTCTGTGAAGTGACTGTTGAATTTTTAGTCTCTATAGAACTTGATGCAATAGAAGTGTTAACTTTCAAAAGTGTTTGTTCCCTCAAAGAAATTTGTTCATTGTTTGTGATAGGTTCTTCTTTATGAGGTTGTAAGTCGTTCACGCTGTCCGCTAATACAATCTGCAGTTGCTGTTCCAGTGCAACAGGTGAGCTCACAATAAGTGGTTCCTCGCACAGCGCCTCGCCAGATATAGTTTGTGATGTCAAATTAGCAGATTGCTCTGATTCAGACACCATCTTTTGGTACCTTCTTAAATGTCGTTTCTTGAGGGGCAATGGATCTGTTGAAACATGACAAAGAACATGAAATTACTATTACAGGTAATTAAAAAGCTTCTTTTTATATTCATGGTAAACTGTACAATGGACAAGCACACAGCTGCATGGTCCTGTGAGCCATTTCAAAGGGAGACAAAAGGGAACAGGGCCCTGGGGGAATTCCACACAGATATACATACCTATAATTTTAGGGAGACCATTTCTCCTCAGCGAAGACGGAATCGTTTTACCATTTACCAGCCCACTCACAGCACTGCCAACATTGAGTTTGAAACCATTTGGAGGTCTTTCATTGACCATGTTCTGACCATAAAGGTATTGAAATAACCACCTCTGCAAGGGAAAAAACAAAGAAATTGTAGCTGGTTGGGGAAAAAAAAGGTTTTCATCCATCTCTCAAAATACTAATTATCATTACTGATTATCATACAGTACCTTCACTGTTAGTGATGAGAATTCAGTGTTATACCAAAAAAAAACATTCCTCTTGTGTTGACAAGCTTCTTTACATTACCTTGGTTTACTTAACAACTTTGAAAGGTTGATAGGATAAGCTAACCATTGATCACTCATACTCCACAAATAGATATTTGATAATTGAGCTTAACTGAATCTCAAGCTAAAAATAAAATCAAAACTAGCCTAGCTTTCAAGTACCTTCTTTAGTGATCCATACAAAGGGCTGGATCTTGTAACTCGGTGGCCAAACTTCACAGATGCCACAGGACTTCCAGGCGCAGGTCCTGGGCTTGTTCGCTCAGTAGCAGAGCCACTGTAACCACTTGTTACACTCTCTGCACTAGTTGGGGAGCCTATGCGCGGGTGAATACGATAACAAAATGTAAGTAAACCACTATGATGAAGGAACTGGGAGACATGACTTGTAGTCCAGATATCAACCTGGTTGCATTCTTGGAGAAGGAAAATCAACTACAGGTGTAGCACAGTAGCTCTCCCCATAATGATAGCAAGGCTTAGAGCTATAGCTAGGGACAATTAGATTGGAGGTCTCTCACATGAATCAATCAGCTATCAAGGGGCATTGATATGGTGGAAGATTTTTTTTGGCAAGAACTGGGAAACTTAGCGGTATGTTGTAGACAGGGGTAACATCAATATCAATAGCAACAAATAATTTCAGACTTCACTAGAAACTAAATACCTGAAGTTGACGGACATGGACTTGGGGTATTTCTGCCACTGCCAACAGCAACATTTATCTCAACAAGACATTCCGCAAGTGAATTATTCAAGTCCTTGCCTAACACACTACTATCCACTGTACTTGGTGTGCACTCAGTATCAGCAGGAGCAGGCAACACATTTTCTGAAAGAGTATTTGCACTGTCTGGTAGAATATCTTGTTCAGTTGTGCTACTGGCAGTGCTGAGTACAAGCTTTGGTTCACTCTCCTCTCTTGGTGTAATAGGGGAGTTAGGAGTAGAGGCTTCACTGTGATCTGCTAGCTCTGTCTTTACAGACACTGTGGTGTCTTTGGTGGGAGTTTCTTTCACCTCTTCTTCTACACTCTGAAATATAAACAAAACACATGAGTTTTTGGAAATAAATTTATAACAGTTTTCATTAAAACCTGGATCACTGGATGATGCAATTCAAGAGTGTTCGCTGGCTCAGCTTCTATGTTATATATGACCCATTAAACCATGCGCTGGAAAACTAACATGGTAAGCTCACACATAATTTTTCACTTCATTTTTATTTGCATTTTATTTTAGTTTTCTACATTTTGGGGAAAAACAATTATTCCACTCACACTAGTTGGAAATGAGATGATTATAGCACAATTTTCGATTAAATTGTTACATATCTTTCATCATGACACCCAGCCTATCCCTTCAATAATTACATACCTGCTTAGTATCCTTAGGAAACCTAAAGCTTCTGTTAGGTGAAGTGGATGGAGTCACAGTGCTAGGTTCCTGTTCTGGTAATGACGACGCAGATGTCACCTTTGGCGTCGTGGGAGTAGTGGCATTGCTGCTGTGATCATCTGGAGACAAAGGTTCTGAAGAACAACTTGACAGCCTGGCTCGCTTTCTTTTAAAACCTGGTGCTCCTGTTCGTCTCTTATTCAAGGCCCTCTTTATTCCCTTAATATTCTTACTGAGCTTGTTAAACGTCACATCTTGGTTGACTGGGCTGATCAGCTCATGTTTGTGTTCTTTCTGGGTTTGCTGTTTCCGTTTTTCTTTCTTTTCCATTTCTTTAATTTGCCTCAGGTATGCCTCTAGCTTTCTTTCCTCTCTGCTCTTCTTGCCTCGCTTCTCAGGGTTGTTCTCTATGTCAGAGTCGCTGTCACCCTACAAAACCATGATACCATAACATTAGCATCATCATCACTTACTCAGGTGGAGGCAGCATGGCAGAGTGGTTAGTATGCTAGACATGAAATCTGGAGGTTGCTGGTTCAAGTCCCACTCTGACAACTTAGCTGAAGTTGTTTCTAGGTAGACCCAAGTTCAACTTGTCAGTCACGCTTGGAAATAGCCAACTGGTCTGCATCCTGCCAGTTGGAATGTTTAAGCCTATTATGTCTGGTTGATATATTTATTTCGTCAGGTTAAGTGGCATGCAGGTGAACTAGCTATATGCATGTGTAGCTAAGCACGTTGACCACTACAAACAACTACATTTACAACATCACTCTTTTTACCACTGCTCTAACTTATTTTATTCATATCAAACCTTCACATCACAAGATGTTTATTTTTCTCACCTGCAAGCTCTGACTATTACCCAATGACACTCTGAGGGGGGACATCTTTTGATGTGGGCCGGAGTTGCTATCCTCGTCATGTGCCTTAAATTTTTTTTGTGTGTGGTTATCATGATTTTGATTCTGGAATTTAAGGTTGTACTTCATCACGCCACACATGTCTTGAGCACAAGCACAGTCCAGGTAGCTATTGTATTCTTCAAACTGGAACTCAAATGGGATCGTGATTTCAGCCCCTTTTGGTAAGGGACTTGACGAGAAGATCCCTAAACACACTCTCCCACTGAGCATGAAGTGCCGGACCTAAAATAGCAAATTCAGTCCAATGTTAGACTATAGAGAGAACAATTTTTCTTATGACAAACAGCAGTACTATCCACCTTTAAATGTATCAAATATTTTTGCCCTGCTCCAAGAGGAAATCAATCTGAAACGTCAATTGTCCAGATTTGGCTGGCGAAAATAGCACAGGACTGGAATTGTCCTAAACTGGAACCTGTGAAATGTTACTCACCACTGAGTTGGGAGAGCAGGACCTTCTGGCAAACCTTGCATCATTACCATGAGTTCTTGCATCCACACACAACTGTAAGTGGTCAAGTTTTGAATAATAGAAGACATATGGACTGCACCTGTACACAAGAAACAAGCATACAGGGTGCTATTTTCAGAACGACATACAGCTACATGTACATGTTGGCAAACTAAGCATCCATGAAGCAGGGCTTTCAAAAAGGGCTGGAAACAGGGAAAATTGACTGGTGGGGAGGACAGTTTTGACTGCCTGGTTTGACCACGTAGAGTGAAGCTTTAAAAGAAGTTCCATTCAAATAGTTTTGCCTGCCTGTAAAAACCAGTTGCCTTCCTGCTAAAAACATTAATGAAACCCCTGCAATGAAGTGGGTGGGCATGTCGCTAATCCCACTGTTGCAGGCCTGTTCACGGTGCCTGCAGGTAGCCCAAGCCCTGTTACATGCAGGTTGTCCTACCATTATGCCATAATAGATGACAGTAAACTTCTGGCATATTTCTGCAGCAGCCAGTGCTACATGTGAAAGTGAACTGTCCTGCCCAACAACACATTATGGCACATTACATTACAGCAGTGGCCAAGGCATTCATTTCCTACAGTTACATGTAGGATATGTATGATACATTTATATCTAATTTGAAAAACTAAACCAAACTAAACTTCACTCATTTCAAAAACTAAACCAAGGCACTAATTAAAAGCAGGAAAATTACCTTTTGAAAAATGGATTTTCTGATTCAAACTTGGAGAGGAGCATGAGTTTTCCCTGAAAGAAAGAAGAAGACACGTTTTTCAAAAGTCACAAAATTACCCTCAAGTTTCCCCCAGATTCTTAGTTTACGGTTTTGGGGAAATAGCATAATGATTCAAGTATGGCTTCAAAAAGAGAGTTGCAATTGAGATCTACAAGTAAACTACAAAAAAGCACCAAGTCCTGAACCATCCCATACCAAGCAGAAAATATTAACTCTCTTTGTGTACCATCTTCTACTTCCAATTTGAATGTCTTACTTCTTTTTCAGTCCAGATAATTAACTCCGGTTACATTCATGTACGATAACACTAACCTTGCACTGAACAATGAACTTGTCTTTGTCCATGTCTTCTGTGGCAACGATACCCTACAAAAACAACAGAAAGGTGATATGATTTAGATCTGATCAATGTTTCTAGAAGATCGACACCATTTCAAACTCCACCTCAATCACAATGCTTAATATAGGTTTGTTTCAGTAACCAACATGCACCTGTAGCCTTATAAAACTTAGCAGTCCTCTCCATTTTTACTAATTGGACAATAAATAGATCAATTTATTACATATAATAACTATCAAGAATGGATAAGTTAGGAAGTAGCAAACAATATTTACCTTTCTACATTGCTGCACTTCTACAACTTTGCATAGCTGATCATCACTGGCAACAGATGGCAAGAATCCATTTTCCTGAAGAAAAACAAACTCAGTTTAAGATACAGGTACAGACTCACTCAAGGTGAGTGGTTAAAAAAGGACACACTACCCATTTTAAAACACCACGTGCCAGTGTTTACCAAGCACACAGAAAACATGGTCAAGTATCCTACATGTTAAGAAGGTTTTACAGTATGTCAATTGTTTCCAAGTGATCAAGCTTCCTACAGGCTTTCCAAATTTTGGACATGTAAACAGTAATAGCCATTTTCACAGTTAACTTTTCTCATTTAAACATGCATCAGGGCTCCAAAAAGGTGCCATCCCATTGTGAGGGACAAGCTGGGCAAGTAACTTTTCATTCTCAGTTGCCCAATGGGCAAGGAATCAGGTAAGTCATCTGCCAACTAAATCATTAAAAGAGCAAACTAAGACTTGCCCATAGCAACCAGAATTTAAGAGCAACTTGTCCCAGGGGCAGCTGGAATTCACGTTTTTTGTTAGCCCTGGTGAAGGCATGGCAAATGTGGGCAGAAACTACAACACTGCCTGAAATTGTCTCACATACATGTTGGATTACCTTCTAATGCAAATGAGAAAAGTTATCCGTGAAAAGAGCTATTGCCTCTAGGAAAAACTTTCAGAAATTGTCAATGAAAATGAATAGTGTTGTTATTAGTTCATATAGTGTGATCGTCCAGGTGAGTGTAGTTCTGAAAAGAACTGCTGTTGGTTGTCACCAACAACAGTTCTTTTCAGAACTACACTCACACGGACGATCACACTATACGAAGTATTGATACTCCTGGGTTCAAACCATTTACTATGCAGTGTTGTTATTGTAACAAACAAACACACCTGTATTGAGTTTAGAGCTAGTTGTTCCAGCTCCTTGCTGTAAATATTTTCTTTCAACTCCTCGTAATTATCAAAAGAATTGCATGTGTTGTCCCATGCCTCGTTAGTTTCCTCATCAACTGAAGAAAAAAATGAAACTTCAGACAAGTGTGGGAATTGTGTCATGTTCAACACTAATTAAGAAAAATTTTTGAAAGTATATAAAAAGCCAGTCAACACTTATCAAAATATTAATTGTACAGTGGACGCTCTGTTTGGTCAATCAAATCTATCAAACTATATTTTATATTGTGCCAGACATACAGCAAGCCTGTGGTCTAAGAAACATTTCAAAGAACCAAAGGTTCCTAACCACAAAAATATTAAGCTTGTATGAAAAAAGTAATTTTTATCGAGTCACCCAAAGGCAAAAGTCAGACGACTGTTGAACCTGGGTGCTTTTAGAGCACAGCCCTGTATACACACATACATGTAGGAACCACACAATATACATGTCATGGTAACAGAAGACTATGAAAAAAAGCTTTTTGAAAGCCTAGAGGAAGAGATCAACTCACCAGGAACAAATCCAGGGGCAGGCTTTTGCTTCTGTCTCTGTATCACAACCAGATCAAGGGTACATCAGTAAACTAACAACAATTTTTATCCTTCATTAACCCAAATAACTTTTTTCTTTCAAATTCTGAAAGCATCTGGGAGTGTCTTTACTTTGTAACAACGCCAGCAATTGGCACACAGGCAGAATTTCAAAAATATAATTTTTCCAACAACTATGATTGTATCTATCCATTGTCCAGACTTTTGTGAAGAATAAAGAAAATTACATTTGTCAACTACACACCCAACAAGAATGACTAAATTTTCAGAACTTACACTAAAAGAAATGCTTCACTACAGAAAATCAAGAACCTGGGACAGAAGGAAAATAATTTTGCACCTACCCGCCTTCTCTTGGGTTTCTTCTCCTTATCGTGATTTTCACTAGCCTGTTATGCAAAACAATTCAGTAAGAAAATCACAAAATTAACAGTTAAAAAAAAGAGATTCCCTATGGTTAATGAAGATGCCAACAAAATAAAAGATTTTACTTACATGAAGAATATCTTTATCTTTAACCTTGATCTTGTTAGGGCCCCGTTTTCGCTTTTGGTTAACTTTAGCTGTTAGCGTGATCCTTGTTGGTGTATTAGAAATGGCAGTGTAAGATGGCGTGTCCCTGTCTTCTTCACTATCATCATCGTCATCATCATCTTACAGAGGCAAAGATATTTATGTTAGAATTGTCAACAACTTTATCAAAAGGTGACTAGAAATGGAAAGACATCTAATTGAGCTTAAATATTAGCCAAAATGTTATCACAAAAAATTGGTCAGTAAAAAACTAGGCAAGAAATTAAAATATTGTTAAAGGACAAGAGGCAGTTGTCAGGGCTGTGCTCTAGAAGCGCCTGGGTGCCACAGGTGACTGACTTTTTACCTTTGGGCAACTGAAAAAACTCACTTTTTTCATATTAGCTCAGGTTTTTATGGTTTGGAACCTTTGGGCTCCTTGTAATTTTGTCTTAGAACACAGCCTTGCTTACCCAATGAGCGTAGTGCTACATGTTAGCTAAAAGAATCAAAACATCTCTGAAATCATTCTATTAGTGGCTGCAAGGAAGCGTTACATGTATGTTTAAAGGCAAGGAAAAACCTGGAGAAACCATCAAGGAGTGCTCAAGGATGAGGACAATTCAAGGACCTACCACTTTGCTCCTCTCTTTTCCGCTCTTGAATTGCCCTGGCCCTTTCTCTGTCCAATGTTCTGGGAAGGCAGAAACATGTACACAAGAGGTCCACAATTAAAAGTATATTACATGCAGATGGGAATTGAAAAGAAAGAGTGACAATGTCCTTAAGACATAAATCTCACTTTGTTATTGAAATGAATATACTTTATGCCAAATGCTTGTGAGAGTCCTTGATATATTTTTAAGCCAGTGTCAGTGCAATACACTGTCTTGAAAGCAGACAGGTGCAATGAATACAAAGGGAGTCTAATCAACCAAGGATATTGTCTAAATGCAGAATGGATCTACATGTATGGTATTGTACATATTGATATTCAACAAGGACAATTTATAATTTTGAGATAAGCATTAACCAATTCCCTAGCATTTTACATAAGAAAAACTCTACACGTCTAGATGACACTTCAAGCAGTCTTTTCCATTAACTAATTAATTACTCCATGCCATTAATTTTTGTCCAAGGCTGTACCAGAATACTTTAAACACTAATGATTATGTATGTCACACAGAAAAAAAATTGTATACAGCTAATAGCCTTTTAGATTTTCAAGTATAGTTGCACGCAATAACTTGGTTACTCATATTGAAAATGTTTCTTACCTCGGTTGACACTGATCACAAAGGTAGTTTTCAGGCACGGCATCAGAGCTGATTCCCATACACTCTATGTGCTGCCACACACTACAAGAAAAAATAAATTACAAAAAAAAAGAAAAGATAAATTTAAGCATCCTTCCATACAGCATCATTCCTACAGTTTTTGGAAAATTTTCATACTATGCACTTGAAAATTTGGAAATATGAGTTACACATACATGAACTAAAGTAACATTGACAAACCAGCCAGCACAATTCTCATGAACTCTACAATAGCCCAATTTCGAAATATTAAAATTCAGCCTAAAACAATGGACCTCAGTACAAGGCTACGGGAAATAACTACAGAGTTTGTGGAGTTTATTTTGGAGCCTTGTGCTGAGGTCTATTGTGTTAGGCAGAATTTTAATATATCGAAATTGCTCTATTACATGTAAGCAACACAGGAAAACAAACCTGCACTTGTCGCAACAAATCATGTAGCCATCATCATGATCAAACTCACTAGAAGGAGAGAGAATGATCATGAACCATTAAAATGCATTTATTAATATTTCAAGTGTCGAGTGTTAGCATATTCCCAATGATGTCTTACTTTCTAAGAAATGGTAATACTAAATGGAATTTTTTCTTTATCCATTCTCCAAGATTAATTTTCCAGTCTGTACAATTGACCATACTTGAACAATGATTGAGCTACAATAAAGATCACAGATACAGCTAAGACCTGGTTACAAGCTAATTTCACCAGCTGAAAGAGAGCTTATCACTGGCTGAAACTTCACTAGAGAACAAAGACGAAGCTCAACAAGCCAGAAAAGCAGCCCAAACTTTTACAAATGTGTCTGCCAACTGTCTTTTCAGCTACATCCCTGACAAAGATGTTGCAGAGAAATATCTACTTGCCAAGAAGATGAAGGATGCAAACACAGTTGATAACTGCACGTTTAGGTCACTTAATATTCCTAGTTGAAAGTAATAAGCTTTCTTACCAAATACACCTCGTAACACCATCATCTTCATCATCCTCATTCCCTGTATCAACATCTTCAGGCCCTGGACTGTTAGAATCAGGAGGCGTCATGGGAGGAGGCTGTCCATAGTTATGATCCTGAAATAATCAAAGCATGTTAGTATAAGCAACCAAATGGCGACAAGTGAAATTACAAAAAAATTGGCATTAGATTGACTTTTCAAAGCTCACAAAACAACCGCCTAAAAGAAAACAATGACCTACTTTACTAAGAGCTACGATGCATTTAAAAATACAAATTTAATGGTTATTTATACGTAAGGTAAGAACAAAAATAATGTATATAATTTATTAGTAGGTAATACCATTGACTTAAAAGTTATATAGCTCCCAGTGGAGTGGCTAACAGAAGATGTACCACAGTTTACATGAGCATGTTGAGGTTCAATTTTACCTTGGGTGTGGTACAATCTGGTATTTTGTACCAAGGAAAAATTAAACCACAACATGTACATACATGAACACACATTGGCACAAGTAGAAGTAAATGTACATTTTTGGGCTTCCACTGAGAACAGTTTGGTGGAACTTTTAAACAATTGTCTTAATACCAAGCCATAATACCAGCTGGCATCCTTAAGGGTCCACCATAGTTCTAACTAAGTAGCTTGTATACCCACAAGGCCACTTAGTCCTTGTTGAATAACACAGCAAGGCAACTAAGGTAAGTCTGCATACCGGCCAAGTGGCCCCTTATCCCAGTTTCTGTAGCATGAAGTGACTAGGAGCATTTCTACTCCCCCCTGGATGGGATGCAAGCCCCTCACAGGGCTACCCCCAGCATTAAAATGGAGTTTCATTTGTAAACTTCATCCTTGAATGATTTAGCTTAGCTTACCAAGATATGGGGTATGTGGCGAATGGAGGCAATACTTGGCATTTTTGGTGCTGTGCTAGACTCAGCAGGCTGAGGGCTGAAAATAAATGAGAACAATTTATTAGCACTTTAATTGTGTCTGTCCATAACTAATTACAAAGCCATTTCAATCACCGAGCCACTTCTGAAGTGAAAAGAAATACAGCAGCTGGGACAAAGAGCATTAATCCTTGCTTGATTATAAAGTACATTTGTAAACACGAGACTGCTAAAATGATAACTTTTTCACTTTGCATATTACCAGTATTATTTATTTATTAGCACAAGTCTCAAAAGGAATATGTGGTCATCCAAAACCATAAATTCTGTTTCAGTTGAGAGAAGATGACATGAGAGGTCAAACATGAAAATGATATTTTATAGAAGTTTGCGTGGTCTTAGTACAAAACAACAGAGGGTACAAAGACCAAATGACAATGTATTGTTTTACATTCCACAATTTCAGCTGGAGAATATCTAGTTGCTGAATTTGATACAACTGGTTGTAATAAAACCCAATCCCTGGAGCATTTGGAATGTTTAGGATTGAACAATAAAGAGCATTATTTTAGCCCTGAAAAACTATATCCTGTTTTCCTCGCTATAAACTTAGGCAGTAGACAATTCTATTTACAATTATGGGGCAAACATTGAAATAAAAACTTCATCATTGCATAACTGGATTAGAGGTTTACTGTCCATTTCAAAACAAAAGCAGTTTAGGTTCCAATAACACAATGAGCGGTCTTCTTTAGATTCCTCACTCTTTCAATGTCAAATCAGAAAAGAAAAATAATCACAGAGGGTATTGCTACTTTACTTGTTCCATGATGTTTATATTAACAATAATAATGCTTTCTATCAAAATACCCATGTTACTTAGCAACAAATACAATAGATAGCAACAGAACACTACCTTAATAAAGCTGTAATGTTACACTTTGGTTAAAGTCAACGCCAAAATGAAAGGTGTAAACAACAGGTATAAATCAAGGGAATCAGACACAACTCCAAAAGAACCAGACGAAAATCCAAGCACAGAAAGAAACGATAACAAAAAATAAGTTGGCAGTCTCCAATGGGCTGTTATCTCATAATAACTTGAATAGTACATCAATCCCCCTGAGAGCCAGGGAGCAATAAGCTACCATATTTTTACTAACAACTAAATGTCTGTTGGTGTTAATAAAACTGCTCTCCGACTTGGTAAATCTTATTATCATTTTTAATGTCCTTTTAATGCCGAGAACCTTCTATCCTTATATTCATGATTCATGCCCAAGTTTCAGTGACTTTAACAGTGGTCACTGCAGGTTGGTACTCTATAATGGAACTCCTAAGAAGCTGAACACTGTGTTTGAAGATACATTGTGCACATTTGAGAAAATTTCTGTTACTGAAATAATGTTAGGGATAACTGAAAAACTCCATGTTGAAACAGTAGCAGTATTAACATCCTGTCTGTGAGGAGAATTAATATTCCCAAGTCTTAAGCACCATAGAAACCAGGGTTACTATCTTCTATGTACATGTATGTTGTGCTTTAATTGTACCCTTTGTACCATTTGGTATTCTCCTTTGTTCTGGTGTATGGTAATAATACATGATAACAAAATAAAACAAAGGAAAAAACCAGATTGTACCAAGGTTAAAATTGAACCACAACATGTACATTCTTTCTGTGCCTGTGTCACCATTTGCAAACAGAATCACCTTTCCTCATTACATACATTAACTAATTAATACGATAATTTTGTCATGCTTTACTCGTGAAATTACCTAAACATTATTTGATCATTTACATGTGTGTTTGTAAGGAAAAGAAATATAATGGATATAATGGATAAGAAAGTATGTTAGCCCCTATTAGCACTCAGTGCAATGTATCAAAATTATCAGCAATTAATACAGCTGTACAGGTACATCTACACTATTAACCAATAAATATGACATGGCAGCATTCACTATTCAAGCAAGTGTTCTATTAGTTGGCAAAACTATATTACTGATCTGACAACGTCAATTACCTAAAACTTTGGCATGAGTTAATTTTCACAACATAAATCCAACAGTTTCCATTAAAAACAAACATACAAACAACTTCACTTCAGACCCAACAACATTGTAATTCTCCCTACTGATTCTTAGAGTTTTGAGAATTTTGTAGCAAATCACAAATGAATCCCATGTGTGATTACTTTCTTTCCTCTAATCACATGGCCGTCAGCAGTGCTGTGATACTATAGAACAAGAAAAATTAAATTACTCACTCAGATCCAGCAGTCATGGGCTTTGAAAGGCCTGAGGGTGCTGTTTCTAACAGGAGGTTGACACTCATTACTTTTTATCTGCATGATTCATCAGGGGATGGAAGCTTAACTGCCATTAAATACGAAGCCATGGTCCACTATTGTGCTCGACAAAGCAACCAAACCTTTGAAACAAATTTGACAAGTCAGCTCTGGGTGAGCATTGACACTTATGTAAACATTAACAGACATCTGGCAAAGGAAAACTCTGCTCTTTACTGACAGCCCTCCATGTGAATAGAACACTTCTATGTTAGAATAATAGGGTATTATAATGGTGATGTTCTAAGATATTTCATTGAAAAGCTGCTCGTCAAATCATTCTCTCTCAACACTAATGCATAGCCTTAAATGTCTTGATGACAATGTTCTAAATCAAGGCTATCGTTACTATATTGAAAGAGACTGCAGGCCAAGTGTTTTATCAAGGTTTCCTGCCCCATAATGAGTTACATACTGATCTTGACAAAAGTACAATAGAAACTTTGGTGTGATAGAGACAGAATAAAAAGAACACATCCAACGCAAGATTGCTACTGATAAGCCCTTACAAAAATATATTGATGTCCACATGGTCTCCGAGCTAAACAACCAGAAATACAAATTGCTACAGAAATCAAACTTTGTAGCTTTCTATTCAAATATTCCCATGCACATATCCATGCGTAGCAGGCAAAAAGATAGGAAACATATATTAGACTACAACAGCCTTCATGCAAAATGCATCAAATCTCCAAGGGGAATGAATGAATGAATCTTGCATCATAAATATAACATGAAGCAACATTTGTGCTAATGAACGCAATGTAAATTCATGGATTGCAGGAGACAACATCAGCTTAATGAGCGCACAAGAAAACTACAGGAGCAAGAGATGTTACAGTTCTAAATCTAGAAATTAAGAAAGGTGTTCTTTTACATAAAATGGGCCTTAGGTGATATGGATATGGGCCTATGGGAAGATCTATTTGCATTTTGGTTGACACAAAGTTGTCATCAGTATTACGATGAAATATTCTTGCTATTTAAACATCAAATGTCCAATAAATATAGTTGGATTCTAATGACTGCAAGAGCCATCTTCAAATGCTGCCAGATCATGTTGAACGGTGATTCAAATTCGAACAAGCTCTACTACTTCTGAAAATTAGCAGATGTCGTGGTTGCCTGTGCAAGCTGTTATCATGGCAAGATGGCAAGTTTTTTTGCATTTCCCTTTGACCTGAACGCATTAAAAACAGGACAAGAAAAAAAAATATGCTTCATCATTCAACAGATCCAGTAAAGAAACACTTTATTTCTCAAAAAAACCTCAAGGTTAAAACAAACTGTAATCTATTTCTGTCGTATACGAATGTGTAGGAATATAACGCAATCGAACCATGATGTGTTGTTATTAAATGGAAACAGCCTTTAAAAGGAGCGTTGGCGAATTAGAAATTCAAAATATATGAAGGAGAAGCTTACATCTGATACTAGATTGTTTCGATAAAAGTAATCCAAGCGAAACAGTTCAACTCAACAAGTCGACTTTTGAAACCTTCACGAGGAGCGAAGGTTGCAAGGCGAAATTATCGACCACAGTGAATACTCTTGATCTAAAAAGCGACCCAACTAGAAAGCGGCGTTTTCTATCAAATAAAGCAAGAAAGGATAAGTTTTCGCTTTCTGAACACGCATTCGAATACAAAGCACCTAACCACGTCATGAAAAATACATGCAAATCGCGACAAAAATTGAAGCGGAACGCAAATGGAGTCGAAGAGTTTTCCAAAATAGGTGAAACTAATATGGTACATAAAACACATAAACATCAGCAAGAACAGTCTCTAAGCGAAGAATTAGTCGAGGTGTCGGCAAAATAAGGCCTGTAAAGCGACAGACATGCATTAATCATAACAGCCATAGTAGAAAGCGATGAAGCAAGCAGATGGTAGTCGTTCAAACAAACACGTTTCTTCAGACGCGGTTCACTTCGTCGCGACCACAATTTTCATGGCAGAGGACAGCGAAAACACGCCGGGCTTTCTTGGCAAAAAAGTAGGGTAGAAAATTCAATTATTAAGACAGAAAAAGACGACATTATAATAAACTTCGCAATCGGAAGAAAGGGTTCCACGAAATGAATTGAGATACGATAAATATTTGAACACTAGAAAAGGCTACGAACTAGCGAGACACACCTTTCCAATGCAAGCATTGTAAGCGCCTAAATAGCGTTTTTTTTCCTTCATCTGAGCAAAAAATAGCATTTCCAGAAAGAGTAAATCTTTCCTTGACGTGATGAGAATGCCCTCTGCTCGAAAATGTGAGGTTCTACTTAGCCAGCGACCGCCATCATAAGTGGATTTCATAATTCGACAAGACAAGTTCCGAATCCAAGTGTTTTCCGTCAAGAAAACACATCGAAACCAGCAAGATAAATCTGGAGGGGTATTTCTAGTCATTTGGGCGTCTAGCATGTTTTAAATCGCTAGCAGAGAAGCTATCACTCAAGGAAATTCTATTTCGGTCGTCGCATAAAAAACAAGTCGATAAAACAAAATGGCGGACGCGAGCACATGTTTAAGAGGTTTAAAACGAAACTTTCTCTTATTAAAAGAGGTGCACATGGTTTCGATAACAAGAAATAGCAAAAATATCGTTCTAGTTTTGTGGATGAGCCAGTAAAAGTACTTAGGAAACAGAATTTACCGCTTGTTGAGAGCAATCGCGAGATTTATCAACATGATTCGAGTGAATCGTCTGTAATTCTACAACATCAGGGAGACAACAAATGGATGACAATGGATCAAAATTACATCGTTTTGATGGTTTAGAAGCAATGTTTGTCGACTTGCCATCGCTTTCTGCTTATTCTACGAAGCTAAGTTCGTCTTACTAAGGTCAAATTACTGAATCACTTGATATACAAAATCTTCAGCGCTGAATCGCTTTGCTTTCACTCTATGGGGGTAAATGATAGATAAAAACATCCTAGCTCTAGAGAAGCGTTGAGACGTTCAAGTACGATCAAAAATTTGGCAAGACAAGCTAGTATGGTCATCACAATTCGCTCCTCTACGCTCGAGAAAAACATCCCAAGTAGGCGTATTGATTTGAATTCTAACCTTCGCTCTGAAGGGAGCCATAATGAACTTACAAATCGACCATATCTAGTTTCGCTTCTACAATTGAAACAGCGCAAAAGGAACCGGTTGGCATGATTAAACCTAACAATACCAACGTATGAAGCTAGAAACACAGAGAAACACACACACAACAACATGAAGTAGGAGCTGGCTGTACATAAACTTGAGCTTATAACATACAAACATATCAAATTATAAACCAGAAATAGGTGGTAGTTATCGTCGCAAAAATACTTCCTAGTTACACTTTATGGATCCACCATGTACCGATGAAACGCTAGGGTACATGGAGGACTGAAATATGACGCATTCGACCTACCTAACAGCGTCCGTTGAGGGTTGGTCAAGCACCACAGTCATCTAACTCGTGCCACTTTCACTGATGTAAAGTAACTTCAAATTTCCAAAACCAAAATTTCACTGACGCTCACTCCAACACACTGAAGACACCCTAAACTTGCAAGAGGGCGTCTGCTCTTTCAAAATGTCCTGATATAACACCGTTTGGTAAAGTATTTTTACAAAAAATACAACTCACTCAACGCCATTTGCAGTTGCTCTTGCTGCTTACGAAAGAAGACAAATTTCTTGTTGTTGCGCATGCGTTTTCACCTGTTGTCACGTGACGCTTTTACTGACGTCACACAGGAAACAACAGAGCGTGGCACGAGGGCGAAGGTGGTGTGATTCTTTTCCGTTTTTAAAACACTGGATTGAAAATCAGGAAGTGTAATGTCAAACAACGTTCGAGGAAATATCACAGACGGTTTTTGAAATAGATAAATGCGTTTAAACTTCAATTGCGAGTTGCTTTGGGCAGTGAACGGCCAAACGTCATTTGTCTTCGAATCTTCAATCAAGTGGAACCCTAGTTACGACATTGTTAATATTTGGATGAATGGAAGTTTTTTAATCGTAAATGTAAAACTGGATTTACACAAAACAATGGATTCCAACTTCACGTATGCAAATTTGGCGCTGGGCAAACAATGTCCTATAAAAATCAATCGACATAATTGTTTTCAAGCTTAATTCTCTTCGTTTCTAAAGTCAATAATTTACAGCACACCAAACTGAACAAGAACAAAAGAATCCTGATCGGTAATCTCTTTGGCTGTCGCTTGTGAAAATGTCGAAGGACATTAAAAATTGAGATTCTGCATTCATCCGAGATTGCTGGTTCTCTTCGACCGTCGTCTGGAATAGTGGTGTTTTAGTGAAAGATCACGACTTTTTCGCATGGGCAAGATCGTATTTCGCGACATCCGGTCTTTAAAGCGACTGACGCCGTGTTTCTTGCAACGTGGCTATTTAATCAACGAATAGAAGAATATGTTGTCTATAAATCGACGCCGAAGCTTTGTGTTCCGATGTTTCGTTTATTTTGGTACTTGTTTTATTTGTACACCAGTACAATTTTGTCTCCCTATGGTCGGTCTCGCCAAGACCTGAAGGTGTCGTTCTTCTCACCTGATGCTCCACAGGAGTTTATAACGACGAAGGTTACAAGATTTCCGCCTTGTTGTGGGGGGTCATAATAGTGGCGTTCTGATAAAATGAAAGCGTTGATCTTGTAAAGAACACGGATCAAAAAGACAGATCGGTCAAACGCCATATTAACGACGTTAAACAGAATCGAAAATTGAACGATCGATCTTGATTCAGCAGCTGGCTTTTACTG
>Ga0126338_10000498_pt1 | contig 21319 bp, 17 predicted proteins | sample OrbCmetagenome_2_FD_92529 | JGI IMG/M metagenome (GOLD analysis project Ga0126338, IMG submission 92529) | Coral microbial communities from Petempiche,Puerto Morelos, Mexico - Orbicella C C metagenome | ecosystem: Host-associated > Invertebrates > Cnidaria > Coral | place: Petempiche,Puerto... | reverse complement strand
GTATTATTTGTTGTTTTTTTAAAAGTATTTTGTTATAAATTTTTTTTTTAATAATAAATAAATATGTGTTATATTTTTTTTATATTTTATTTTATTTTTTTTTTTTTTTGTAAATTTTTTTTTTTTTTTTTTTTTTTTTTTTTTTTTTTTTTTTTTTTTTTTCACTCAGGAAAGACGAGTCTGCAATGGATACTTCAGAGAAAGGTGTGATTATGTTCAATGTTTAAGCTGATAACCAGTGATTTAATTCAGCCCTATCTCTCTCCAGGGCTATTTTTCGGTGGGTTAGCTCTGATTATTTAGTGGTGACTTCAATTCTTGACTTAAAACGGCGGCAAAACGCACATCAAAGTAAATGTTCTTCTATTACATCAATAAAAAGTGATGCCGTTCTTCAACGAGTTGCATGAAAACAGGCCGAAACTGAGACTGATACTAGAAAGAAACAATGTTTAAAGCTAAATTGTCATTATACGTTCGTTTTGTGGTTGACATGTCATCTATGCACATCATTTTACATAAAAACTTTGATTAAATTTAATGAAAAACACTTTAGTTGAATATGTAGTGCTGTTATTCAGTTGTTCGCGCCGCGTTGTTGGGGTATCAATGCTCAAAGCACGCTTGACATTTCTCTCACAATTGTCGTTTGTGCCCGGCATTGGAGAAATCTAAACGATCAAGAGACCATGATTTCCTCATTTTCTCTTGAAACGAAGAAATAACAAAAAAAGAATGGAAATCTTTGCCACTTTATTACATTGGATAAACTGATTTGCAGGAGCTTACGAGTGAAAGAAGACCACAAGTTCACGCAAAATTTTCACAGTTAACATTTAATTGCATTCAAGTGTACGAAATTGTTGTGCGTTTGCAGTTGGTAAAAGGTCGTTTGAACTACACAAGTTACGGTTTACAGCACCTTTTACGAGTAATCTTTCACGTTTGCATTAAAATACAGTCGAACTTTCCGTAAGCGCTTACGGGAGGTGGTCGCTTAGGAGGGCTTAAACCATATTGGGTCAAAATTTTGCCTCATTAGCATAAGGTAACTGCAGAGAACCCATGTTATAAACGTTTTATTCACATGAAAAGTCAATTTCGAGAAAAAATCCGGTACTTCCCATGGCCATTTCGTGAAACCACCCAGGACTGCAACAATGTTACAACACCTTATTATCCAATTTCCGCTCTATGAGGGATCTGTCAAGTGGTCGTTTATGGGTGGTTAAAAACAAAAGAAAATTTCAAACTTTTAGCTCTAAAAGTGGTCGCGGTCGCTTACGAGAGATGGTTGCTTACAAGAGGTCCCAAACATAGTGATTTCACTTGGAAACTTTTGGTGGTTTGGAAAACTGGTCGCTGTGGAGAGGTGGTCGCAACATGCATGCACGTAACCAATAACCTCCATTTGGCGCGAAAATATGCTCGGCCATTTGTCCACGGACATTATGTGTTACAGAAGCGAACAGTTTTCGACAGCGAAGCTCGAGGAGCTTCGATGAAGAGATAATGTCCAAGGACAAATATTCAAACACATTTTTAAAGTCAAATGGGAGCTATTTTGTTTATCATCCTTCAACTGTCTTCCGCAACACGCGCGATTTGAAAATTGGGGAAAATAACTCGGATATTCGCCAATTTTAGTTGGAGCACATGATAAGTTCAGACCAATTGTGTGCGAGCGAAAATATTTGATCATGATGGATTATAAAGTTGGATATAAGAGCGTGGAATTGACCGTGTATAACCTGCAAAACAATAAGTCCCTGTAAAGCTGCAATTTAAAATTGTTCTCGGTTCAATCTACGACGTTCACAGGAATGTAATACTATTTGTTCAGGGACCGAGTCAGCACTAACTCTGTTAGGTTACATTATATCTGAGATTCATGCAATCTGGAATTAACCTCTCATTTCTGGACTTGGACTTAAAGGAGTTTGCTCAACTTGCAGTTCGCCGTTTACGATCCTAACCTTGTTTCTTTATGTTTTATTGCTATCTTGTTGGTGTTTTCCTATCTTAGTAAACAATTATTTTCAGGTTTCCCTCAATATAAAGGTAATTTTGTATGTGGCCAAAATAACTCAAAAGAACGTGACTGAGCTCCTTTAATGCTAAGTTGTTTTAAACCCGTTTTTTTTTTTTTAAGAACGGTTTCTCATTGAAGGTATGTTGTTCTTGCAGCCCTTGTAAGTCCAAGGAAACCTAGTGTAATGGAAGGCAGGATTGAAGACACGTTTTACAAAGATCTTAAACGTGAATGGAGATCTGGCAGCATAGCTGTGATGACTGATTCGTTCAAGAATCTCCCTTTTGTTGTAAGTACTAAAGTTACATTTGTTAAGACCCGGGGCACTTTTCATTTGTATGAAAAAATCTGTTTTTCTAGTGGTAAACCAAACGGAACAGGCCTTTCCATTTTCCACGGTTTTTTTTGGAAAATTTGGAATATTTTCGGAGCTATTCCTCTTTTCTCGTTTTTACTGGAATGATCGGAAAATCACTGTTCCATTTGCTTTTTCACACTATTCCGATGCTTCTTGATGAAATACGCTGTCGTTTCGATGGGAAATGCAATGGCATTCATTCTCCGCGGTTAATATTTTGCTGACGACCTCAACCGGAAAACAGAAGATTGATGGACAGACTTGACCTAAGACCCGGAGCCCATGACCCAAACGCATTGTTTTCTGCGTTTCTGGGAACGTTGCACGGAGTGTTTGATTGGTACCATAAACATACTTGCCGTTGTGGTCTGATAGCATACACACCAAAAAACTCAAGCTTCACGCGAGGTTGCCTAGGACTGTCGCGCGAGTCAAATCATCAACAGTTATTAATTTTTATTGACGATTTCGTCAGTTCCAAAGACTTAACCCGGCCGTGCTTTTTATCAGCCTTCCCCAAACTGAATGAGTCGACCCTGTAGCTTAGTTCTCCACTTGCCACCATAATAATAACCTTTTCCTTTTAATTTTATTTGCGCTCATATGTCATGTAACCTTTTAGACCTGATCAGTGTCGCAAGATGTCAGTTTCAATTTATCTCACTGTACTTCTAATTCGAAAGGCTTACTTCTATGCTTAACTATCTTTTGGCGCCGGGACCTACTCTACTTATCCTATATCCTGGAACCTCATATATTTTGCTCTGCTTTTAAGCCAACAAAAATTGGGGAGTAGGGATGGGTTGAGTTTGTTTTATCGCGCCCTGCTCCGAGAGTTTTTCGCCGGGTTCTCCGTTTTTCCTCCCTCCACAGAAACATATTTCAATTTGACCAGGATAGAGGACCCGGATGAAAACCAGCTAAGGCTCATGTGGCTTTCTCTCTAAATATTGTAATTTGTTTTATTTCGTTTGTTCATTTTAATTGTTTACATCACTGAAATCACACTATACCCACACAAAACATGTTGCGCTACTTTTGGTGCCATGTATCGCGGAAGCAGAAATGCGTTAAGTTACAATCACTTTACTAAAGTTGCCACGTTATGTATAATTAGAGACTGGTTTCAGACGCCGGCCCCCAACCGCTGTTTCTAACATGACGGAAAGAAATCAGAGATATTTCTAGAAAAAAAACAGCGGGATTCTGGCCAGCTTGCCTCTTTGACTGTCCGTTGCCTTGGAAATGAAAGTCTTTCGTCTCGTTACGGACGAAAACATCTGCATCGCGCGCACTTCATTGACAAAGACCAAACGAAACGAACGTTTAAACGCTTCTTCAGTTCACATGGCCAAGAAGAAACGTTCTTGCTGATATTTTGGTTTCCTCTGTGACATGTTAGTAATGAAGCGGCTACAATGAATATTCTTTCAACGAAATCGAAGTCTTTGTTCGGTTCTCAGGGGAGCGAAGAGGTTAGTGTGCTACTTTTTTTCGCTAGTGTCATTAGAAGTCGTTCTATCAGCGAAATCGATAGCAACGGGAAAACGTATTGCTTTGATTATTTGTTCATCACGCTGGAATGGAAATTTTATTTAAGGGGTATTTCCTCTCTTAAGATCAAACTTACATATGCAGGTAGCGGCACTGTTCTTTCTACAAGCACCGGCATATTGTACAGTATTTATTGATTTATTGGTAGATTTGTTGCATCGTTTATTTTTAACTGAACTTGTGAGGGAAAAGAAGAGAGCACGGATCCGGGGAGGAATTCAGTAAACGGCTCATCAATCAGTTTCATTGTCGGTCAATTTAGTTTTAAAATCGTGTTCAGACTGCTCAGATGAGCGTGCAGTCTGTAAATCATTATTAATTAATTAAATGCTATTGCATTACAAAGCTTCTTTTGAAATTCAGACTTCCAGCTGCAACGGTTTTTTACACTTTGTGTTTATCGCACGAAACTTTCACGACACGAAGATTGTTTACCATTTAGCCAAAAAATCCGGAAATTTCGGCCGATAGTCGAGCCAAGTCAAATCTGTTTGGATATTGCAGACACCCTCCAGACCAGTTTGAAGCGGTAAATTGGAAATTCCTTGCCATGTGCTGAAATTCCAGTTTCTGAGTTTCCAGTCTCTCGTCAACGGGGTAAACAATAATGGCAAACCGTAAATGGCACGTGCCATCTAGTTCGATTGATTTGCTGGTCAAATTTTGAAAAAAACCTTTACCACTATCATTCGATGCAGTTTTTCTTCTTTTTCATTGGCCGAGGACCCACCACGTGATCTGCAAATAAGTGCCTGCAAATAATGGTCTGTTCATGCGTAGTACCGTCTACTGTGTTTTGCTACAAACAACATTCTTCTCATGCGTAATTGTAACCACGCTTTTGTGTGAAAAAATGGCAGATCGTTGACGTGAGCTGTTAGAGAGTGATTTAACATCTTCAGTTGAAAACAAACTTGGTGACATGATAACACAATTATATATTGAATTTGTTTTTCGCAAAATATCGCGATTTGTCAAATCTGTTATGTTCTCGCCACCGACAAATCACGATATTTTGCTCAACCTCGTCCAATAATTGTTAATTCTTCAACCGTTGTCTCAACCGCAATTCCTCTCTCTTTAAGAATTGCTCAGCTCTCTTGCGATGAATTAAGAAATGATTTACAATTTCTCTTGTTCAATTAAGCGAAATTAAGCTGTCACGAAAATGGACAAAAATGTTTGTTAATTAGCTCATTCGGCAGTTTGGCAGAAGTTTTTCAATAGTATAAAGTAAAACATTTTTATCAAAAATGAAAAACGACATTTTGAGCTTTCATTCTATCACCAATGTCTTACGACATTCGTTGCATTTCGGTTCGATTTTTCATATCCTATTATTTTCAGAACTGACCATTAAAATTCTGTACTATATTTCATACCTGGTGGTCTTTTTTAAAAAATCTTTATTTCCTGTCATGACTGAGTGGTATCAATTACGTCAAATCGATCCTATTTCTTTTTCTTAATCTCTTTTTATCTCACGCTGACTAGTTAGTGTTAGTTTTACCGCCCGATTTCAACTTGAAAAGCAAAATCTCTGAACCCGAACACCTCCTGATCTTCCTCCATCTCTTTGTTTTTAATTTGATAACTGTAGTTTCCTGTTTATTGTCCAGAGTTTATCGCTGTTTAGAATGGTTTCACAGAAGCTTAAAAATTATATATAGATCCGTCACCAGACGTAAGCGATACCATATGTTAGAACAATGGTCAACAAATAACAGAAACTCATAACACGGATGTCTAACGTCGGCGAGGAACTTGTTTTTCCTAATTTATAGCCGGCTATTTTCAGATAGGGATATCACTACAGTCTGGACAAACATGAAAGCGTGAGGCTTTATATAAATCGAGAAAGTACTTTTCATTTATTCCAGTTTAGAGCAAGTCAAGTTTAGAACAAATACTGTTTTCTGTTGTTTTCCTTTGGAGAATTTCTGCCAATGTTATTTTCGATCAAACCATTTTTTTTCGCACTGACTTTAATGAGAAGATCGATTGTCAATTTAATTGCGCAGGGTTTACTTTCAATTTAGGCATTGTGGAAAATAAACACGAATGGTAATAATTTCAGATCAATACTGACTGTTTTATTAGAAAAAACCCATTAATGCTTCAGTTCCACGTCAATGGATTTTTTGGGCTTCAAGTGAAACAAATAAATGATCAAAGCTTTTATTTTCCGCCTAATTGCAACGGGCTGTTATGATTTAAAGTCAAGTGTATTTATATTTTATCCGCCCTGTTCTTTGTCCCTTCTTTGTGATATCATTATCTTGCGTTTGATTTGCAAGGCAAACCTTTCATCACCGGATGCGGGCTGTTCTGAAAGGCAGTATCTCATTGGTTGTTGTCACGGGTCCTTACATACAAGGAAGGAGGGTTTTTAAAAGCTGCTTTACAACGCTACCAAATCGGCAGATTGATAAAATATGGCGATTATGTAGAACGCGGGAGCAAACCTAAACGTTTATTACTGTATTGACAGGTATTGGCGTTGAAAATCTTTGCCAAATGTTTCGGCGAAGAGGAAGCTTAAGTCTACGAGCGAACCAATTGGAAATCGAAAGTTGAAGCACCGGTTTCATTCAACTCCACATGAGGTTCCCTTTGACAGCTTAACAGTTTAACAGGTAGTAATATATTTGGTATGTCACAAAAGTTTCGCACCATCAGCAACGCCGTGTCCGCGGGAAGGAAGTTAAATGAATTGGCCGAAAGGAATAAAAGAAACGTCACTTTCTTTATGGAGCCCGATGGCGCCGCGCATGTTTTCACCCTCACCGATGCTGAAACGGTAAGCACTCAGTTGACAAATTCAATTTTGCTGCGATTTATTACTTGAGAATGTGAATTGAACACGCCATGACATACACTGAATGCGACAGTAGCAATCGTAAGGCTATTTATTGCGGCAGGTAAAGTATTTATGCCTATTTTACCTTAAGAAAGTAACTGTATCTTGTGATTATTTTGTTTATGTTTTGATCTCATAAACACGGGCTGTTTTCTCAGCAAAACCGTGTTATCAGTCAGCGTTTGACCTTACGCATTGCGTTACTCTTTGCCACGGATGAAATGAAGGCATCGTATAACAAATGCACAGAGCAGCAAAATCACTTCCCTAATCTGGGTGGGCATCAAATCTCCGAGGATCTAATGGTAAAATGGCTTCGCGGAGGAAGTATTAAATACAGTGATTAACCACAAAGGAAGCTTATGTCAGGGTAGAGATCACCTCATGAAAATGTGCACGCAAAAACAAGAATCGAAGAGTTTTTCGGAAAATTCTATGACCTTTTATTTTTATCTAATTGATTCCTAACCTTTGTGGCTCTCTTTCTCTACAACGAAATGCATTGTTGAGGTCTTGATTGACTGGGTTTAACTGAGGCAGAAATTTAACAGTACGAAATTCCCCGAAATGACGCATTTTAACATCGGACTGATTGCTGAGCTAGGGGGTACTCCCAGAAAAAAAATGGGTGGGGTTGTGCGGCCCACTTCCCAATCTCAAAACCCCTATTTAAGACCAAAATCTGCGATTGATGGTCTTATCGATAATGATGAAAAAATAGCTTCTTCTAAAAATCATAACCAATTCAAGACAAGAGTGCGAAAATCATACCTTATTTGAGACCAAAATGGCCAATGGCCAATGGCCAAAATCGATACCCTACTTCTGCTAAAAAAAACAAAAAGAAAAAAACGTTTCTTTTGGAGCCAGACGAAATTTAAATTGATAGCCGAGAATATAACAGATAACTGAGATTTCAGAACCTTTTCTACCCAGAACCTGATTGACTCTCCAATCGGCAAGTCAATATGGCCCTTGAAGGCCCATATTGACTTTCCGTCAAATCTGTCAAAATTACGAAACAAATACTCTGGCATGCCCAGAGAATTGGGTCTGGCCGACGGCCTGGGTCGCGATTCTTTGGTATTCTTCAGTGGTGCTGACCAAGAGGTTTGCAGACTCTTGGGACGACAATGTAGGAGAGTTAAATAGAGAAAAAGCGGACATTTATGAACACCCAATTTAACCGCTTCCAACACGATGCTCGGTGCACGGTTCTTTCAATAGCCAAGTAACTGGTTGCGTATTGTGCTCTTTTTCTCTCCGTCTCTTTTCATAAAATTTCACCTAAAACATTCGCTTCTATGTGAAGCATTTTCCCTGTAAAGGTTTTAACCAATCGGGGCGAATATTTTACTTTGCACACTTATAGAGTTAGTTTTCGCATTAGTGCTCTAAGCCTTTTCTTTGCTGTCGTGAAAATACTTGGATCGGTTCACTGATTGAATCAAAGGGCTGAAAACGTTTCCATAGCGAGCGATGAAGGAAACTTGAATAAGAAATTCTTCCTTTTTTCTTGTTTGTAAATTCAAATTCAATAGTAACCTCCATGTAACCCTATGCAGTATGTTCTACACTTGATTAACATTGGAGATCAGTCAAATTTGTGTATTTAGTTTTGTCAATTTGTCTTCGTGTTTGCCGTTGCTAGGTCCGTAGGCTAGTCGCTGTAAAATGCATTCAGGGACAGAGGCAAAGAATCTGTCCAACTGTAACACAAAACACCTTGCAACCTTACAACAGAATAATTTGACGAAGGTGTTTTACATTGTTCCAGAAAGCCGGTTAGGCGTTGACCCCATTAAAATTCAATTGCTTTAAATTGTTTTTTTCTTGTTCGGCCGGTCTAATTAAATTTCGTTTAATCCTCAATGCAAATTAAAATTTGAGTGATCGACATTCATAAACCGGGCAAGACTTCGCAACATGGCGTTAACCAAAGTTTACATTCTCTCTTCCTCCTTGCCTTCTTGTCGCGGGGATAAACAACATTTTAAAAGATGCTTTACGCGAGCCGAGCTATTAGCAACTCAGTGCATTTAGTGTTTTTAGAATCTTGCTACAAGTGCTCATTTGGTTCATGATCCACTCCAAACTCAACCTTGCCTTCATCGAATCGCTGTGTTGTGAGGAATTTTTGGCGAACTGTTGATAGGCAGACATGTCTTCATCCCCAGCCGATTTGCAAGGAGCGGCAAACAAACTGACTGTTGGCGACTCTTTGAAAAAGTACCTCTCGTCTCGGCGAGGCTCGGGGGCTCCGCCGGCTTTGACTGAAAGCGATTTAACACAGGAAGAAAAGGTATGGCTAGAATTTCAAATTTCAAGCGCCTCTCGTTTTGGAATCGTGTTGTAGTGATACTTTGTCAACTAGAAGTGCTTTCCTTCCGCTGTCTCTCTATTTAATTCAAGGTAGTGTTTGGATAAGGAGAAGGAGGGGTAACTATGCTTGAACTCGCTTTGAGATTTCATGTAATCTAATATGCCGCCATTTAAGTGAAAGGTCCCACAAATCACTGTTAAAAGTACCCATGACGGATTTTTGTTACCTTCATGGATTCTTGGTGTAAAAACAAAAACAAACTCAATATCGACTGTTCTGCACCACGCTCAAGAAATTTCTCTTCCGGCAGAGTCAAATATCTCGAAACAGGAGACCTGGGAATAGTCGGATCGTGACGTCATGATAGGAACGCTTGTTTCGTCGTTTCCATGTTTTCTCCTCTTGTTTTGTGCCGAAAGATTGGTCGTGTATTTTCAAAACCGGCTTTTGGAAAATTGGAATTCTTTTACGATGTACAAAATTACCTTTCAAGTTGAAGAAAGCCCTATACAATTATTTATTTAGGCAGGAAAAGATCAAATGGGACAAGGATCGATGGTTAAACTTGGGGACTGAGACTGAGAAGGATTGTGAAGGTCGAACTTGAAAATGATTGAAATGATCAAATGGGTTCTTTCAAGAATGAAATGAAGAAATGATACGGAAGAGAATCGAATTGACACTGCATTTAATTCCGGTCAAAGTTGAAGGATAACAGACGAGACGTGAAAACTTTTTTTTCATCGGTTTGCTCCAGATGTTTTCATCGTTCGTTCATTCAGCAATTGTCACTTCTCTTATCTGCTACAATGAATAGCCTTTTCACTTTCTTTTGATTCTCGTGACACCTGAAATAATCAACATTTCAATCTGTTCTGAGGCGTCTGACGTCATTGAATACACGAAACATCGTCGCACGGAAAACGAACTGCATGATATTAATCGCGAGAAACCTATGTGCAAATTCGCCTGGATAATGAGAAAAGTTTACTTGTTTTATCTCGGCGTTTTATACTCTGCATTAACAAAGCTCTATGGGCCATTGAGGCCGAAATTTAACCAATCGACAAACTGACACCACCACATGAAAGATCACGTTTAGATTAGTCATTTGACCAAGTTTGATGCTTTTAGGGTAAACAGAGACCAAGCTATAGACCTTGAAACATGGTTCAAACGTCTCTAACGTTGACACAGCGTCCCCAAAACCATATAAACTCTTAAAATGTTTTATCAGTTTTGTGACAACGGTAAAATCCCGTCATTCAGCTACCATGTGAAAGAATCTGAGATGAAAATCTCGTATGTTTGCCCATTTTTCAGGGTATCACAGAAATCATAAAAATTTTAAGAGTTTATATGGTTTTGGGGGACGCTGTCTCAACATTAGAGACATTTGTATGGATTTTGAACCACGTTTCCATGTCTATAACTTGTCTCTGTTCACCCTAAAAGTATCAAACCTGTTTAAATGACTAATCTCAACGCGATCAGTTTATCGATTGGTTAAAATTTGAAACTCACCCCAGTTCCCCGCGCAATTTCGGAATGGCCTATAGGGCTTTTTTAATGCAGAGCACAAAACGCCGAGATAAAACAAGTAAACTTTTCTCATTACCCGGGCGAATTTGTACATAGATTTCTCGTGGTTAATATCGTGCAGTTCGTCTTGCGTGAGATGATGTTTCATGTGTTCAATGAAGTCAGACGCCTCTGAACAGATTGAAATGTTGATTATTATACTTACTTCACGTCGGCTCACCTCTTTCAATCGCAAAATAAAAATACTTATTCTTCTTACTAACGGCAATACGGCTTCTTTTATTGTTAATTATGAGAAATTCGTCTTTTATCAAAACAATAGTGCTCCCTATATTGTTTGTGTCAATAACTATATAACATCTTTCTCGATAATGTTTCTTATACTGAGCTAACGGTTCTCTGTATTTTCATTGCTGACCCTCTTGCCTTTATATCAGTACTAGAAGAAGAACTTACATTTAATTCGTTCACGTTTAAAAACGAAGAACTTACAGTTTCGTTTTCAGTGATTGCACTGATGATCATTTTTACGGCACAGAAATGTTAATTTTCTTTTAACCGAAGTGATTATAACACTTTCTTACCCTACTCTCGTGGTTTTAAGTGCATTCATTTATTACATTCTTCTTTTTCATTGCTAAACACCTTTTCTCGGTGCTATTAGCGACAATTGTGTGTAGTGGATTTGGAAAGCTTTTATGAACATTACTGCATTGTGTTGACTTTCTGACTGACAAAGCTTTTGTTCCTGGCGTTTTTGTTGGCACTCAGACCAAAATCATACTGGACAGTTTTCAATCACTTTAGGACTCGCTCGAGTGCTCCAGAGAAACTTTGTCGTCACTTCTCTGACAATGATGTTATTAACCCCGAGTATTGGTCCGGCAACAATGTGTTTATGGCCTGTTTCATTTGATATTTCGTGATGGAGCAAAACACGATTGCCTTTCACGGCTATGATCCTCTTAAAATATAATTTCACACTGGTGCCAACTGAAGATTTTGAGACCCAGGGCTAGAAAAACGTGTTGATAAACAGATGGAAGTCCCTGAATCACCCACAAGTCGAGTTCGTTCGCCAAGGGGTCGTCTGCACGGAGGCTGGATAAGCGATACGGATTACCTCGGCGAGATATATTTGTTATGCAATGAAGTAGGTTACATATTTGCTGTCTATGTTGTTAGTTGGTTTATACCTCTTGACGCGTTATGTTTACACAATCTTCGTTACTAACCCATATGTTGATGTTCTTAATTGAAAATCGTTAATCTCACGAGGTAGAATGGCAAATGGATAGGATTATTAATTAAGAAAGTCCACAGATATTTTTTTGAGACATCTGGCTGTTGCGTTCACTGTTATTTTGCTTCAGTTAGTTTTTGTACAATTCTTATATATTCCATGCACGGCTCAGTTTAGTTGTTTACCTTGTATGTATAGTTTTATTTTATATTATTTCAAGTCGTTTATGGCTTGTTTTGATTGAGCATATTGTGGAGTTGCAAGCTTTGTTAAAAGGAACAAAATTGTGAAGTTCCATTGTGACGATAGGTGTTGGGACCGTTGCGCTATTTCCTTCGTTTATCGTTCAACGTAATCGGACTCTCGCTCAGACAACTGGAGAAAGGAAAAACCACGCTTGTAGCCACGGATTTTGTCTCCCATTTGGAGAAGGACTTATTACAGTGAAATCAGTCATCATAATCACAAAGAACACAGAACACACAAAATGTCGATACGCCAGTAGAACTCTCTCCTTAGAAGGACGCCGGGGATCAGTGTGTCACCGATGTCCCCATTTCACTTGTATTTATGATGATAGTCTCGATAGACATGCTCCAATCTTTCGTTTACCAATCCTAAACTGTCATTTTCTGCAAAAGAGCTTCTTGTTGTCGTAGGCATGTCTGTTGCCCTTCTAAATTTAACAAATGGACGTCAGTTTTTCATGCGTCTGTCCTGCTTTTGATTATGAATTTCGTCATAACATTGTCAAAGTAGCTGTGGATCCCCGAGGCGATGACCGAGTGGATCCGCAGACTACTTTGACAATGTTATGAAAACTGACTTCAGTTTGTTTTTACAATAACAAATTGTCAAATTGTCCTCTCTCGCTCGTTGACGCATCGCATAAATTATAAATTCCTGTGTCCGTTTATTGATAATAAAAATTAGCCAATGAGCGCGCGAGAATTCCTGCAGTTATCGTAAAACTTGACTTAACTCACAAACCTCTGGTGGCTCGCACATCTGGGTTTTTCTTAGCCTCTCTAAGGCGTTCAGTTAGTTGGGGTGCAACGCGAAAAACAACGCGCGAAAAAATAAAAAAAAGCGCGGCGAGAGGAAGCGAAAGAACGTCTGTGGGCAAACTTAACAAAGGCCCTTCGGTTCCTTTCGCCGCGCGTTATTTATTTTTTCGCGCGCTGTTTTTCACGCTGCGCGCCAACTAACTGAACGCCTGGAAGAGGCTAGGTTTTTGCCAATAACGCAGATGTACAGGTGGCTACCACGGTTACCATATGTTTTGAAGCTTTTGGAGAATCAAACAGATTCTCTCTCTTTCAAATATTCTCTTACATTTGTCTCTATCTACCGGTACACTGTGGGAGGCGCAGTGGCCTCATGTTTAGTGCGCTCGTCTCCGGATTGAGCCGTCCGGGTTCGAGCCTGCGTTGAGTTCTTGGGCAAGACACTTTACTCTCACAGTACCTCTCTCCACCCAGGTGTTTAAACTGATGTGCACCGAATAACTTAATGCTGGGAGTAACCCTACATTGAACTAGCATCTCATCCAGGGGGGTTAGGAACACTCCTAGTCGCTTCATGCTTCAGAAACCGGGATAACATCCGGCCTGATAGGCCACTTGGCTGGTATGCAGACTTTACCTCTTCACCTACGGGTATTTTACGAACTTGCAACGTGACCAGCTCCTAGTTTGCACCAATATGGTAGAGTCATAGTTTGGAATCAGGCGCTTTTTTTCACAACTGCTTAGTTGTGTACATGAATAACTGCGATGATCATTCTTGTCGTGACAGATTCTCTCTCATACACCATTGGGAATTTGGAGAAGCAACGTTCGGCGATTGGCGCATTTTCAATTCAATTTTCGTAATCCGTTTCAATTGACGGTCATTCCCAATTAATGTTTTAACTGCACTATATGTATTTTGTTATCTCAAAATATGAAGCGTGTTCATTGTCACGCAATAAAAAATAAGATCAAAAACCATTCAGCGGATAATGTCAAGAAATTGTGATATTATAGACGATAAATAAAGAAGACAGTTCTCCAAGTTTAAGGTGTTTGCGTTGTCCCAACGTTGAGATATTCGACGAAATGTTCCGCGCAAAATTATGGAGCCCAGTATGGAGCCACCATGTTGGTGGACCTCCTCGACTGATTATCTGAACCGAACCATAAAATATTTACCCAAGCACTTTTCCTAATACTTTAACCCCTAAAATGGCTAAAAATGACGAGATGAGTGTATATTTTTCGACAAACGCGATCTTAGCCTTATGTCACGTACCGCCGTAACTCCGAAATTCAAAATGCACTGGTTTCCAAACGAAGGACGCTATTGAGCTGGAAAGTTGTAAACAGATATAAATTTAGTACCTCTTATGCCTGATGAGGATAAAACCTTTAGTGGCTCTTTAGTTTTGGTTTTGAGAATTTGATGACGTCACCTGCACACACTCCACTGATATCTTAGACTCCATTATTGGCCGCTGTTCGGGAAGTGAGTCCGCGCTCCTCTCTCGAGGAGGAACTTAGACAGGCCCCAGAGAGCGATGGAAATTGAGCCTGAATTTATCATTCGTAAACGTGAAATTGTTGGTAATTCGTTCATTTGATGAAAAAGTCAGAACGTTAAAACTTCCGGAGAAAATTAGCATCAGAACAGATGGGACTGTTTGTGCTGATATCAAGCCGAGCTTAATCAACGTGTGGTATCATATACATGAAACTGACAGCATAAGGGAAAAAAACAATTTTCATATCTCTCGGCGCGAATTTTTTGATCTTCTCCTCTTTGTTGTGATCAACAATTATCGTTTATGCCTCTTAATCCACGTCCTTAATTTTTGCAGGGGTACTTGTGATGGTCTAAAGAAATCAATGAACAATAGCTTTAGTTCACAGGAAGTTTTAACATCGTGTGAGAAACTTTGCGGAAATGGTGATCGAAAGTATTTTGCCCGAGTGAACAAATATAACGAAACTTTCGTTCTTTTAAATTGTTTTGCTAGCCCGATACACGTAAAAGAATGTGTTTGCTATAAGTATCAAGCATATTGAATGTCCGTGTTCTTTTTCGAATTTAAAAATGTCTTGCGCAAGTCAGTTAACTAGCGGCGGCTTTAGGTTCTGTTTTGATGCAATCAAAAGTCTCAAGGCCGTACACCTAGTTTCGCTTTTAATTTTCCATATGGTTGCCATACATTCAGTCTTGTAATGTTAGTTCCGAGAGAATGTGGTGTTAGTTTTTCAAGGCTATATGTCGTATGGTTGACAACGTCCGCTGACAGGTGTCCTCTGGTCTTCAAGAAGGAATCACCTCTCGATAGATTATTTCGTTTGCCACGAGAAGGCCTTGATATTGCTGAGCTCTGCGTCACTACATCGCTCCTTAACATGCACATCCCTGGCAGTTATTATTTCCTCTTGATCCCTGGCAGACTAAGCAAACCTGGGTTTATTTACCCCGCTCGAAATGGACTGTATGCTCTTCTGCTTAGAATTCATAATTTGCTCGTGTCTGTTTTCTCTAATCTGGGATTCGAAACAATGAATATGTATTTGCAACATAGCGCCATACTTGGACAAGAGAGATGTACTGAAAAAAATTAGCAACGAACGATCGGATCCTTCGTCGAAATTCTAACAAAATTCAAGTGATTTTGAGAAGTTCTTCCTTTTTCGATCTAATGAATAAATCATGTGCTGCTCATTAAAGCGCACTTTATTTCACACCTTAAGTTTGACCACCTGTTCGTACGAAAAGCAGGACACAATGAAACCAACCACGCACTCTTATCTTTCTGTTTGCACAAAGCCTGACAATCTTCAAACGATCGGAGATGTCAGAGTGCTTTGCGCATACCATTCTTATGCAAATGAATCGAAAACTTACAAAAATTAAACATAAATATACCGTTTTCTTTGATAGCTCAACCACTACCTCAGGTAAAATATTAATTTCAATAAAAAATGAAAGTCCTAAGTAGTTTCAAAGTTTCCTTTTTGTGTCAATTACCTCAGATATCGCAAATATTCCGCCATTTTTTTCCAGGTAAGAAATGGGTGCGAAATTCTAAAAGTCGCTTCTCGCATTTCAAAACAAAGCATATACACGCATGCGCAATTCCTCTCCACTCATTCGAACCTATAATTGTTACAAGGGAAACGATCTTGTAATTATTATCATAGCCATAAAATGCGCAACTACAAATCGACCTTCGGCGTGACGGAATGTCGCGGAGAAATAATTCTACACTGAAACAAAAACGTGAAGCAAGGCGTTGGAAAGAAAAGAAACTCAAGGGAATGTGAATGTGGTTTTAAAGGAAAAAAGACCAAGAATTTATGTGGTGAAGAACTGATTTAATTTGTGCATCGCTTCCATGATGCCTAATGGTGGACCGGGGTCGAATCCTTCCAGCCGACGTCCCTCGCTTCGACCGCCAAGTCCAGGGTCGGATGCGGCAGTGACACAGTTGCAGCCCCGCAGAGGCTCCAGGGTGCTCTTTGATACCAAGACTCCTCCGTCAATTCTGCGATGGGAAATTTTAAACCGCGTTCTGGCGCTGTCTGTAAAGGGAGATTGGCCGGCAGTTGACCAACATCTCAACAGCCTGGGACGAAACAACATGGAAATATCGTCGGCCGAGATGGAAGTAAATGATCGATACTTCCAGAATGTAAAGAATCCATTTGATAATTTAAATCGCTTGTTAGTTAAAGCCCAGCACGAATCTAGGCTGTCAAACCTCTGTAATCGAACTGCGAAAATCTCTCCACGATCCTGATATGGAGCCATTTCTTTCCCCTTAACTATAACTACCTTTCGGTCATACGCGCAAGGCCTCGCAGTTGATATTTTCGTGACAGGAGCAATATTATTATAAGAGACCTTAAGTTACCTAACAATACTAATTATACGCTGAGAGATGATCCGTTGCTAGTTATTAAGGCTTAGGAACTCGTTTTAATTTTCTCTTGTCTGGTCAGATTCATAATTGAAATGGGATTTCAATTGCATGGCGTTATCACTTGTAATAATAATATCCTTCTCTCTTTCGTTTCACCGCCCAAAACGCCCTTGTGGCAATTCTTTGGTCTTTTGTTGCTCGTAGGCTTCCAGTAACTGTTCTTTGCGATTTGCCACGAATTAAACACTCTCGAAATTTTGTGTCGCGTTGATCGCTGAAAACTCTTACTCGCCGAGATGTTTTGCAAAGTTTAATCGCGCGCGTTTGGCGTTTTTCCTCGGAACCAAGACAGCGACACGCGCTAGTCACAAAGTGTAACAGCTTTTTAATTTCGTCGGTTCGACGTCTCGATTAAAAGGACAAAGTAGTCGAAATAATAAATATTGAATTCATTGCGCACACTGTTAAGCCCCATTCAGAGGTCCCCTCAATACGCAGAGCTTAATTCGCATTACAGAGCGGTGTCTTGGTTGGCCAGAATATTTTTAGTACCATTTTTAACATGGCTTCTAAAACCCCGAAGGTGTGTTTTTTTCGCTCTGTTTACTTGCTCTTTACAATGACCAATTTTCGTACTCTCACTCACGGAACTTCTTTCTATCTACTTCTTATTTTTTTACAGGACAACGGTTTAACTCCGTTGATGTTAGCGGCCCGGGACAATAAACACAACATCGTCGAAAAACTTCTTGAGCTTGGCGCTGTAGTTACCGACCGAGATAAGGTAAGTACGCAGTTTGTTTCACTAGATACACTGTGGTCGCTAATTCGGCACTGTTTTTCGAAACCATTTTTTAATTACACAAGATCGACATCAAATTATTTGTTTGCCATTTTGTCAGCGTTGCCATATCAAATGAGCTGACTTCCCTAGCCCATAGCCTAATTAGTAGAGAGCTGGGATTGACAAAATATACGTAGCCTGTTTCCAAGACTGTAATTTTCAGTAGGCACATTTCTAGAATTGGTGAAGATCTTTATGGTCACTTTGTTACGTTGGTACGGCGACAGAGCGTGCAACCTCGGTTATTTATTTGATGTTCTAGCAAATTACTATCTAAACGGCAACAGCATACAGAATTTTATGTGTATTTTGAGTTTAAATTGAACTAATCGAAGAGGTAGAGTAGGTTTTGATAAAACTATGCTAAATCACAAAACGGGAAAAAAAATTGCGTTGTTGAGTTGAGACCTTTTTTTTTCGCAAATCAATTCGATCGTCCTTTTGAGTTTCGGCTAACGCAAATGATAATAGCAAAGCTCTTGTTTGTTCGATGCCTTTTGTTTTGCGATATTCTTGCAGAAAAGAACGCCAAAATTGAATTTCTTGCATCAACACAGCTGACGGCAAGTCAAAGATTTCAGCTGGCTTGAAATCTCAGGACGACTTTTAAGATTCCCCGAACAAGCGCGTTCAAATTTTCTGTTTGAAAAGAACGCAGATATAGGCAGATATTTGAAATTATAGTTTTTAAACTATAATATAACTATAATTTAAAAGAGCGGTAAACCGCAATTTCAACCGGCCCTTGATTTCAAACTTTAGGATCAAATATTAATGTTCCATTAATGTTTAATCTGCAGTGTATAATTGAGCTCACTATGCGGCCTATTTTTTTGCTCGTAAAATATTTGCACTGCAAATTTATTTGCGTCGAAGCGAATTTCGTCGCTTTCGATCCTTTTTGTGCAAGCAATGTTTTAGAAGATCGGTTTCCGCGAACAAAAAAGTCTTAGAGGGGAGACAAGTTGTGAAGAAATTGTCAGCCGGTGGTTATAAACTCGACTGTTCATCTCTTAAGGCTGCTTTCCTCAGAGTCCCTACGATCAATAAACCTTTTTGGTTGCGACAGTAACGATTACAGCCAGTCTTCAGTAACTACCTTTCGCACAAGTCTGTCACCTGACTTTTTGGCAGCAGTGGCTGCGGACGTGTTGAGCTTCAACAACGATACATTTGTGTTACGAGGTGCTTTTCAACGCTGTTGTTTTGACAGAGAAAACTCATACCATTTGATAAATATTGGTGTAATTCTTTGCGCAATATCTTCTAAAAAAATATTTCAGGAAACGTGGATTTATTTTTCGTCGAGTACGTGAACAATATTGTAATTTTGAAAACATATTTAGTTTAATACATGCAAGTTTTCTTTGTTCGGTCAGTTTTTTCCTCTTCTTAAATACATAAATTCTAGGTTATGTAGAGTCGCCTCTAATTTGCTATCACACCAATATTTTCCACAGATATAAATAACATTAAAAATAAAAAATTCTGAATTGTAGCTTTCGACATAAAACTAATTCTCCTGTTCCCTTTTTCTTGTGCAAAATGCAGTGAAACGTTTCTGAATTTGGTTTTTTCCAATTGTCCTTCAAATACGACAAAAAAAAATTCCGTTTTAAAGCGTGGGTTTTCATAGAACTTTCAATTGGTCTTTTATTACTGAAGAAACGCTTTTGAATGTTATTTCCTTCAAGTTCGTTTCGAGTTTTCTTGTAACGTGCACTGTTTGTATTGAGTTTATCGTTTTCTAAAGCGTTTTAAAGTTACATTTTCTACCGACAAACAGATCTCTCCGCCTTTTGAAAAATTGAAATTGTTGACACTTAGAATTGTCGGCTGAAACGTATCAGACACATGTGCTACAAATTATTCACTCATGTTTGCCGTTTGGAAATGAAAATAAAATCACTAGCCAATGAAAGTAAGGGTTATAATCACTTGTTGACCCGTAATCTACTCTTTTCTGTTTATCAACTGAAATTGAGACTAAATGAAATACTTTAAAGTAAACAAAAAGGTTATTTCTCTAAAGTCGGACTTCATTCGAGGGATTTTCTTTCCGATGTTGAAACGTCTCAAGATGGTACTTCAAGTAAATTATGTTTGGCTTCCGTGAGTTCTAGATTTTTGAACAGTACTTTCATGTTGAAAATCACTTGTAATTGAAATTATAACTTACGTTAGTAATCTCTACATCTTTAATCCTGGCTGGGTTAGATTTCCGCGCTATATTTCACCCTAAAATGATTGGTATTTGTATTGCAAACATATGCCACGATAAAAAGTTAATTACTTTTGAGTGGAATTGAACAAAAACGAATCTTACAGCACAATTTCCGAATTGCCTTTATCCAGGCTACCTGAAATTTACGAAAAAAAGTGAACTTTCGCTGACTGACAAGATTTACTTGACTTAATCTTTGCTTCGCCTTACATTTTTAACTTTTACCAAAAAGATTGATTATAATAAACAATAACTGAGGACGGAAGTAGACATTTTTGTTCAAAATGTTTATATTTCAGGTCAAAAGAAGTTATTTATTATGTTGAATTGTCTTCCGACATTTTAAGTTTTCGCAATGCATACAAAATGACGTGAGAACAGAAAGAATCGCTTTATAAGACAGATGTTGTTCACAGTTTTGATTCATCAACTAAAAATAGCCTGAGATTCATCCCGCGTTTTACTTGACAAATCCACCATGATATTTACATTCTCTAGTCGCAATTAAGACCCCGTCCACACACTACGCCAGAGAAATTTGAAAACGCGACTTTTATTTCTACGGTTAGGTCTACCGTCCACACTAATCCGTCACGAAAACGGAGCATTTCGAAAACGCTCTGCAAACCGGAGGAATTTGAAAACGCCGGCTATTCGTTTTCGTGTGGGCGGGAAACATTTTAAAAACGGAGCTTTTCGAAAACCATGGCGTCCCGATAATCATGTGAATTCCCCGACCGAGATTTCCTCAAACACAAATTCAAAATGACCGGTGATTGTTGCGTTTTTAAATTCCTCCGGCGTAGTGTGGACGGAAAACATTTGATGCGTTTTCAAAGTGAACACGCCGTTTCCAAATGCCCCCACCAGCGTAGTGTGGGCGGAAAACATTTGATGCGTTTTCAGAGTGAAACCTCCGTTTTCAAATTCCTCCGGCGTAGCGTGGACAGGGCCTAATTAAAAGGCAGTTTGTGACATTTTCAATCCTATTGTAAACGGAATATATTAAAGAATATTATGCTCTTTCAAAAGCGGTCCTTTCACAATCTTTTGTCTATTTTTTGGGAGAAGGTTTGAGCCAGAAAAGTCAGTATTAAAAATAGTATCGCCGTGAATTTATCAGTACAAAACGCTTTAAACTGTACAGGATCACTTCCATGTCATTGTATGAACAATGGTCACTTATTTACTAGAGTTGGAAAACAACATTTGTTTCTTTTTCTTCCCACGAATTTCAGTAGTGAGTGCGACTTAGCATGCTTTAAAACTTTTTGCCTTTCGAGTCCTTAATAGTTTTTATATCATTTAAGTGATATTACAGTGGAACCCCGCCTTACGACCACCCCGTTAATACGACCACCTCGTTATTACGGCCACTTTATTCTGGTCCGAAAAAAAAGCTCAGACAGTCATTTTATTAT